>ERZ1292640.98-Hain-H43-02um-R1-98-length-69696-cov-12_pt1 | contig 69696 bp, 59 predicted proteins | sample MGYA00564404_ERZ1292640 | MGnify/ENA primary metagenome ERZ1292640 (study PRJEB36523, sample SAMEA6512636) | groundwater metagenome | collected 2019-01-08 | study: AquaDiva: Metagenomics assemblies of 32 groundwater samples
GGCGGAGTAGCTCAGCCTGATAGAGCACGCGGCTCATACCCGCTTGGTCGGTGGTTTAAATCCACTCTCCGCCACCAAATTTATTTACCTGAGATTCTTTTGGCAAGTTTATCGATAATCAGGGATGTGACGATGAATACGCCTGCCTCGGTAAACACCGTAGCAAACGCCGCGCCGATATAAGAGAACCGCTTGATTAGAATAAATATAAGCGGTAAGCCCAATAGAGCGGCAGTAACATGGATTTTTGCATAGAGGTCTTGTTTTCCGCAGACAAGCAGAAACTGCACTTTAAAGTTATTGGCACCGACAAAAAATACCGCAGCCAGCAGCAACCTTAAGACCAACACCACTTCCTGATAAACATATCCGCAGGTGATTTTAATTATCCAAGGGGCAAGAAAATAGGCGATCGGCAAGCTAATCACAAAACCTAAAGTTATGCCATCCTGAATTCTAAACATTATCGCTAAGGCCCGTTGTTTATTTTTAGAAAAAACATTGCTAATTCTGGGGAATACCGCCCGTGTAAATGAATCCAGGGGAAACGTCTGGATGACATTAGCGATGCGTTCGGCAATAGAATAATATCCGGTAATTACGTTATTAGTCAGAAGGCCCACGGCAAAAATCCTGCTAGTCGTATAGGCATTAATAGCCAGTGTCGAGACAAAGATGTCCCAGCCTGTTTTCAACTCCTCTTTAATAGTGATATATTTGTGCACAATGAATTTAATCTGAAATTGCTTAAAAGCGATATAGAGGCCGAATATGCCGCTGATTAAGGAAAAGAGTGAAGTTAATAGCGGTACCAAGAAGAAATCGGCGGGAGTTTTAATAAAAATAAAGATAGAAAAAGCATAAGCTATTCCGCTGGCGACGTTAACGGCGGTAATATAAATCATTTTTTCTTTCCCTTGAAAAAACCACACCGGAAACAGAGTGCTGCCGAGAACTACGCCAAAACTTAAAATATAAATTAACCAATCATTTCTGAATTTAGGTACAAAATATACAATCAAACCCAGGGATGCCAGGCTGAGCGAAGTGAACAGAAGCTTTACCGTCATGACAGAAGAAAAAACCGCGCTGGTTTTTTCCTTATGCGCCCCTAAAAGAGAGATTGTTTTGGTCGCCGACAGGCTAAAGCCATAATCGGTAAGAATCAAAAAATACTGAACCAGGCTCTGGGCAAAAGCAATCAAGCCGAATTTCTCCATTCCAATTACCCGAATAAGATAAGGAATAACGACCAAAGGAAGGATGTAGCTGATGCCTTGGAGGGTGGTAAGGGAGAGGAAATTATTAAGTACGGTTTTGTGTTCTTTAGGCGTAACAATTCTTGGATGAGTCATTGAACATAATTTACACTTTAAAAATCACAAAGTCAACAATTTATAAATGAGACGTTTAAGCATTTTTGTGGTAAAATAATTAAATGAAAACTTTTAAGGAAACAATTAAAAAACATAACTTAATTGCCAGAAAAGATAAGATCCTCGTGGGGGTTTCCGGTGGGCCGGATTCCCTGGCTTTGCTTCTACAATTAATTAAGCTTAAACCTAAAATGGATTTTACGCTGCATATCGCCCATCTCGATCATGGCTTACGAGCCAGCTCAGGCGCGGATGGGCTTTTCGTAAAACGTTGGGCTGAAAAATTAAACATTCCTATAAGTATTAAAAAACTAAACCCCAAAATTGTTCAGCAAAAAGGCTCCCTGGAAGAGAACTGCCGGGAGGCAAGGTTAGATTTTTTGGTTAAAACCGCAAAAAAGATTAAAGCCAATAAAATCGCCTTGGGGCATAACCTTAATGATCAGGCAGAAACCGTCTTAATGCGCCTGTTGCGAGGAACCGGACTATCCGGACTATCAGGAATATTCGTCAAACGCCAAATGCGGGGAATAATTTTTATCCGGCCGCTTTTAAAAACCCCCCGCAGCCAGATAGAGCGATATTTAAAAAGAAAAGGTATCCCGGCGCGCCGGGATCCAACCAACCAGGAAGATGTATTTTTACGCAATAAAATCCGCCACAAACTTATTCCTTTGCTTAAAAATAAATTTAACCGCAATATCGTTGAGCTGCTCTCTAATCTAGCCCAAAGCTCTTACGATGACTATGCCTACCTTAACCAGGCAGCCAAAAAAAGCTTAAAAGGCAACAACTTAAGGTTTAATTTAAAGAAATTTTTACGGCTGCACCCGGCAATTATGCGCTTAAAAATTAGGCAGGCAATCGGGCATCTGCAGGGAGATACGCGCAGAATAAGTTTTACACATATTAAAGAGATCGAAGATTTACTGATTAACCGCCCTACAGGCTCAATTGTTGACCTGCCCAAAGGAATCTCAGCGCAAAAAATCCTGAATTGCCTGCGATTCTATAAGCGCTAAATCCATAAAATACTTGATTTTACGACTATTAACAGCTATAATAATTTTTCTTAACCTATTTAAAATCGGAGAAATAAAATGCCTTTAAAAAATAAGAACAAATCCAACAAAAACGATAAAATCAAACGCTTTCCTTTAGGATGGATCCTGGTTTTTTTCCTGCTTATTTTCTTAATGAACGCTTTTAATAATATTCCCATCAGCGGCGTCCCTAAAGAAATCTCTTACAGCCAATTTTATCAGATTTTAAAAACTAATCCTGAGCGTTTCAAGCAGGTTACCAAAACCGAAACTATCCTGCAGGGAGAATACGCGGATAATTCAAAGTTTTTTGTGAATATTCCCGAAAATGACCCGGAGATGCTCAATCTTATGCGCCAGAATTTGAAGAATTTTGATGTGAAACCCGCGCGCACCTTCTGGGTTACTTTACTTTTTAATTTAGGCCCAATCATCTTGCTCATTTTCTTTTGGTGGATGATGGCCGCCCGGGGAGAGCAATTAGGCAGTAAAATTATGACCTTTGGAAAAGTTAAATCTAAAATTCAAAGTAATAATGAAAAGGCCACATTTGAAGATGTTGCCGGCGTTGATGAAGCAAAGGAAGAGCTGAAAGAAGTAATTGAATTTCTTAAGGATCCTAAAAAATTCCAAAAACTCGGCGGCAAAATTCCTAAAGGGGTACTTTTGATCGGGCCTCCGGGATGCGGCAAGACTTTAATTGCCCGGGCAGTCGCCGGAGAAGCGAATGTTCCTTTCTTTAGTATTTCCGGATCCGATTTTGTGGAAATGTTCGTCGGCGTAGGAGCCAGCCGGGTAAGAGACTTATTCGACCAAGGCCGCAAAGCCGGAGTCGTTTCAGGAAAAGGAGCGATAATTTTTATCGATGAAATCGATGCTGTGGGGCGCCTGCGTTTCTCCGGTATCGGAGGAGGCAATGACGAACGCGAACAGACACTTAATCAATTACTGGTTGAAATGGATGGCTTCGATAGTCAGCAAGGATTGATTCTTATTGCCGCCACCAACCGGCCCGACACATTGGACCCGGCGCTAATTCGTCCGGGAAGATTTGACCGGACAATCATCGTCAATCTTCCGGATATTAAAGGACGCGAAGAAATACTTAAAATCCATACCCGTAAAATAAAACTTGCTCCCTCGGTGAATTTAAAATCCGTGGCCAGCCAGACTCCCGGTTTTTCCGGAGCGGATCTTGCCAATCTCTGTAACGAAGCCGCGCTAATGGCCGCGCGCAACAATAAAGAAGCCGTGGAAGAGATTGACCTGGATAAATCCGTAGAACGGGTATTGATGGGGCCGGAAAAGAAAAGCCATATCATGTCCAAAAAAGAAAAGGAGATCACTTCGCTCCATGAATCCGGGCATGCCTTGCTTTCTTTATTACTCCCGGAAGTTAATCCTTTAAAAAAAGTTTCTATTATTCCTCGAGGCCTGGCCGGAGGATATACTTTTACTCCGCCGCTGGAGGACAGGCATTATTGGACTAAAACAGAGTTAGTCGCCGAAATCACAATGATACTGGGGGGGCGCGCCTCAGAAGAACTAAATTTAAACGGAGTCACCACCGGGGCCCAAAATGATTTAGAGGTAGCTACAGGTATGGCCAGGCGCATGGTTACTCAGTTCGGAATGTCCGAACGGCTGGGGAATTTAACTTTGGGAAAAAGAGAAGGATTGGTATTTTTGGGCCGCGATATTATGGAAGAAAAGAATTACAGCGATCAAACTGCCAATATTATCGATGAAGAAGTTAAAAAAATCATCGATGGCGCTTATGCTAAATCGAAAGAGGTCTTAAGAAATAACCTGGATAAGCTTAAGCTCCTTTCAAACTCACTGCTGGAAAAAGAAGTTTTAAGCGGAGAGGAAGTCAAAAAAATACTCGGTATTGAAAAAAGCGACCTGGCCTAAAGAAAAAATGCGTATTTTCCATTTTAGCTCACCTGATGTAATTAGAAAAATGCTGCAGGATATTGGTGTTGATCCGTATGGGATCAAAATCATGCTGCCTAAATCCCAAGCTTTCCTCATCCGTTTAAATGCCTTAAATAGTATTGCCGCTAATATTCTCAAACAAGAGATGCTTTCCCTGGGAGCTGAAGCAGCGATTACCCGAGGCGCTTTAACCAAAGCAACTCAAAGAACCGATGTCTTAATGATCGGCTCCCTCAGTCAGTATAAACGCCTAATACAAAAAATAAAATTACAACCGTTTGGCTTAGCTAATCTAAGTCAGGAATTAGATGCAGGAATCAAAAATTACAACCAGGATAATTTCAATTTATCTTTAAAAGAATCTTCTTTGAAACTAAACACTAAGACCCAAATCATGGGTATTATTAATTTAACTCCGGATTCATTCAGCCAGGATGGTTTATACAGAAAACACACTGAAAATTACCTTGATTTAGCCTTAACCCAAGCTAAAAACATGGTTGCCGACGGAGCGGATATTATCGATCTCGGAGGCCAATCCAGCCGGCCGGGAGCTCGTCCGGTCAGCGTCCAAGAAGAACTTAAGCGTACTTTGCCGATAGTAAAGCTGTTGGCAAAAAAAATCAATAAGCCGATCTCTATCGACACTAACAAACCAATAGTCGCCCAAGCTTGCTTAGACGCAGGAGCGCAAATAATTAATGATATCTCTGGATTAAGAAACAAGGATATGATTAAAATAGCCGCCCGGCTTAAAGCTGCTGTGGTTATTATGCACATGCGCGGTGAGCCAATAAATATGCAGAAATCGATTGTTTATAGTTCATTAATTGACGAAATTATTAGCTATTTAAAAAAAGCAATCACTGCGGCAGCCGCCGGAGGAATCAGCCCGGATAAAATCATTATTGATCCGGGTTTAGGTTTTAGTAAAAACACCCTGCATAACCTTCAGATTATTAAAAGTCTGGCGGATTTTAAAATTTTAGGTAAGCCTATTCTTATAGGTTGCTCCCGTAAAGCATTTATCGGGGAGATTTTAGGGGCTAATGTCGCCAGCCGGACCAGCGGCACACTAGCTAGCTGTGTAATGGCAGCGCAAAACGGAGCCAGGATAATCCGCGTACATGACGTAAAGGAAGTAAGCCAAGCCTTAAAAATGGCCGATGCTGTAAGGAATGCCAATGCCTAATTTACTTTTATACTGGAAACCAATAATTGAAACCCTTATTCTGTGGTTTTTTATTTACCACATTCTGTTATTTTTCGTAGGAACCCGGGCTCTGCAGGCCTTACGGGGAATAATCGTACTTTTACTGGCGTTTCTTGTTTTTCGGAAATTTGGATTCTTCGTTTTAGATAAGTTATTCCGAGAGCTTTTTGGAATATCCGTTATAGCAATGCTGATTATTTTTCATCCGGAGATAAGGCAAGGACTGGCTAATCTCGGTAAGGGAAAGGTTTTTAAATATGCTCCTAAAGAAGAGGAGTTAAGCTTTATAGTTAAACAAATTGCGCTGGCTTGCGAGAATCTTGCGCAAAATAAGCTGGGGGCTTTAATTGCACTAGAAAAAAACGAAAGCCTGGCAGCTTATACGCCAAGCGGAGAAATTATAGATTCCCGCATTTGTGCGGATTTAATTGAGGCGATCTTTACTCCGAATAACCCTCTGCATGACGGAGGATTAATTATTCAGCATACCAGAATAGCCGCGGCAGGATGCATTTTCCCACTGACATCGAATCAAGAATTAAACCGGATCTTTGGTACCCGGCACCGGGCGGCTTTTGGTTTAAGCGAAGAAACCGACGCGGTATTAATTATCGTTTCCGAAGAACGGCACGATATATCTATAATTTACCGGAAGAAATTTTATAAAGATTTAGGCGGCGCAGGGCTGGAATCAAAAATAAAGGAATTACTTCTAGAGAAAAAATATGAATAAAAAAAACGTCTTTTCCCGGATTATATCATTTTTTACAGTTCATCCCTGGCTAAAACTAATATCTTTACTTTTGGCAGTAATTGTTTGGTTTTATGTAAAAGGGGAAAAAATTTAACCTGCTAATGCCTAAACTAGGGGTAAATATCGACCATGTAGCGACTTTACGACAGGCCCGGCGGGGAATTATCCCTGATCCAGTATACGCGTCCTATCTTTGTGAAAAAGCAGGCGCTGACAGCATCGTGGCGCATTTAAGGGAAGACCGTCGGCACATCCAAGATAAAGATATTTTGCTCCTGCGGCATAATCTTAAAACCAAACTCAATCTGGAAATGTCGATTGCCCCAGAAATCGTCAAGATTGCCTGCAAGATTAAACCCTTCCAAGTAACGCTGGTCCCTGAGAAGCGGAAAGAACTAACCACCGAAGGCGGTTTAGACGTAGTTGCCAACTTAAATAAGATTACCCAGGTTTTAACAAAATTGAAAAAATACGGTATTGCCGTCAGCCTATTCATCGATCCGGAAAAAGCACAGATAGCTGCTGCCAAGAAAGTTGGGGCTAAAATTATCGAACTGCATACCGGCTGTTATGCCGATGCAAAAAACATTTCCGAAAAAAAGCGACTGTTAAATCAAATTAAATCTGCCGTAAAATACGCCCGGACAAATAAACTCCGGGTTAATGCCGGCCACGGGCTTAATTATGCCAATGCTAAAGATATCGCCGGAATCAAGGGGATAGAGGAGCTTAATATCGGCTATTCCATTATCTGTAAATCTCTCTACGTGGGTTTATTTAAAGCAGTTAAAGAGATGAAGGAGCTGGTAAGTTAATGGTTATCGGAACCGGAGTAGATATTACCGAAGTGCGCCGGATTAAGCAGGCGCATGAAAAATGGGGAGATGATTTCTTGCAGCGTGTTTTTACCCAAAGCGAAATAAAAAATGCTAAAACTAAAACTTCTTTCTACCAGCACCTGGCGGGAAGATTCGCCGCCAAAGAGGCGATTTTTAAAGCCGCCGGTGATAAAGAGCTTTCCTGGCAGGACATCCAAATCCACAATGACTCAGAAGGCAAACCGATCTGTCTTTTTTTAAACGGCCGGGGAAAAAATATTAACGTACAGATTTCGATTTCACATGTTAAAACCTATGCGGTTGCCAACGCGATTATTACAAAGAAAACTTAATTCTCATAAAGGCGATTACGGGCATATTTTAATTTTAGCCGGTTCAAGTAAATTCTCCGGTGCCGCTTTGCTTTGCGCCGAAGCTGCTCTACGCGCAGGAGCAGGGCTGGTAACTTTAGGCATACCAAAAAGCATCAATCCGGCTTTAATTAAAAATAAGGCCAAAGAAGTAATGACTTTACCTCTGGCGGAAACTAAGGAAAAAACATTGAGTTTGGCGGCTTTTGCTAAAATAATTGCTTTTTTAAAAAATACCGATGTTTTAATAATCGGGCCGGGCTTGGGAAAAAATAAGTCAACTTATGCGCTCATCAGAAAAATAATTAAAAAAATAAATATTCCCGCTGTCATTGACGCTGATGCGCTTAACGCGCTTAATAATTACCTGGGAATTCTTAAGTCACATACCTGTGAACTTATTTTAACTCCGCATCAGATGGAAATGTCCAGGCTATTCTCGATTGATGTAAATTTGATAAAAAAAAGTAGGAAATTGATTGCTAAAAAGTATGCAAAATATTATAATAGTGTAATTATCCTTAAAGGGCATAATACTGTCGTAACCGATGGCAGCAAAAACCTTTATATAAATAAAACCGGCAACCCCGGAATGGCCACTGCAGGAAGCGGAGACGTGCTCAGCGGAATAGCGGGAGCATTTTTAGGCCAAGGTTTAGATAGTTTTAAAGCGGCAAAATACGCGACATATATTCACGGCTTAGCCGGTGATATTGCAGCAAATAATAAGACGCAGATGGGATTAATCGCCTCCGATATTGTTGATTATATTCCAGATGCGATTAAAAGATGTAGTTAATGCCGGCGTAGCTCAGTTGGCAGAGCGGCTGTTTTGTAAACAGCGGGTCGGGGGTTCAATTCCTCTCGCCGGCTTAAATAAGCAGACGACTTATGGAGCAAAGCGACATAAGTCGTAGTCCCGCTATAGCGGGACGTCTGCGAATTTATCCCGAGCGTGCGCAGCAGATTTTTTAAAAATCTGCAAGCGCCTACGCGAGGGATGAAGTAAAAATTTAGGGCAGGTACCCAAGTGGCCAAAGGGGGCAGACTGTAAATCTGCTGCACCTGTGCTTCAGAGGTTCGAATCCTCTCCTGCCCATTGTTTTTTTTGAAAGTTCGTGCGGGATACTCCCGCAGAATTCTTTAACTTGATAAGTAATTTTGCGGGAGTAGTTCAGTGGTAGAACAATAGCCTTCCAAGCTATATATGGGGGTTCGATTCCCCTCTCCCGCTTAAATTAAATTAAAAATATGGCTGCCAACACAAACGATCTACTGTTTAAATTAATTGAGAATGCCGCAATCATGGCGCTTTATTTAAGCCCTGACGGAGGCGTTCTTTTGTGTAATAAAAAAACCGAAAGCGTCCTGGGGCTTAAACAAGCGGAAATTATCGGAAAGCATTGGTTAGAGCTGCTGTTTAAAGACAAAAGTAAAGCTATAAATAAAAACATGTTTAAAGCAGTAATGGATGAATGCACAACTTACAAAAGAGAGAAAGATTTTGTCTGCCAGATAAACCAGAGACTAATCTCCTGGAGCATTAATCCGGTTTTAGACAAAAACAGCCAGGTTGAGGCTGTGGCGCTATTTGGCCAAGACATTACCGCAATTAAAGAGCGGGAATCCTCGATAAAAAATATTGACGATTCTTTAAAAAATATTTTCTCCGGCATTAAAGAATACGCCTTATACGTAATTAATCTAGACGGGAACATTACTTACCTGGGCATGGGTGCTGAAACAATGTTCGGCTGGAGCAAAAAAGAAATAATTTTTAAGCATGCCGGGTTGCTGCATAATATTACCACGGAGTATCCTGATTTAGAGTTTATCTTAAAGCAGGTGCGTTTACTAGGAAGATACGAAACCGAAACGGAGCTGATCACTAAAAACAGAGAAGTTATCCCGGTTATCTTAACCGTAAATCAATTCTTAGATGCGGGCGGTAATCTTTCAGGCTATGTGTTTATCGCCAAAGACATAACTGAAAGAAGAAAATTAGAGTTTCAAATCTTTCAATCTGAAAAATTAGCAGCCCTGGGCCAACTTTCTGCCGGTATGGCGCATGAAATCAACAATCCTCTTTTTGTTATCTCCGGAAGACTGGAGATGCTTAAGGATGAGAATTGCAACCAAAAGGTTAAAACCAGCCTTGATTTAATTTCCAGCCAGACCGACCGCATCCGTAAACTTGTCGATAGAATCTTAAAATTCTCCCGCAAGGCGGCTCCGGTACTAGAGATGCTCGACATCAATGAGGTCATTGAAACAGTCCTACCGTTAATCCATTACAATAAATTACCCAGCGCTAAAATTGAAGTGAAAAAGTCATTTGAAAAGAATATGCCGAAGATCAAGGGAGACCAGCATCAATTACAGGAGGTCTTTCTTAACCTGCTTACTAATGCTTATCAGTCTATGCCGGACGGCGGAGTAATTAAAGTTACAACCGCTAACTTCCAGAACCTTTACGCGCAAATTCAAATAATTGATACCGGAATCGGCATCCCTACGCATCATCTCAAAAATATCTTTATGCCTTTTTTCTCGACCAAGAACGAGGGGATCGGGCTAGGGCTGTCCATCTGTCATAATATTATTAAGAACCATAACGGTTTTATTGAATTGGCCAGCCAGGTAAATCAAGGGTCAACCTTTACTATAAAATTACCTTTTGTTTAAAAGGAGGAAGCCGTGCTCTATAAAATTCTAGTCGTAGATGATGAGGCGCCTGTAAGAGATTTATTTGATGAGTTGCTCAAAAAAGAGAATTGCCAGACAGTTTCCTGCGCCAGCGGGGAAGCCGCGCTGGAAATCATAAAAAAAGAAAATTTTGACGTAGTTTTGTTGGATATTAAATTGCCCGGAATGAGCGGATTAGAAGTTTTAAAGAACATCCGAGAGATCAACATTAAACTGCCGGTAGTTATGATTACCGGCTTTGGATTCGACGAGGACTTAATTGCCAAAACTAAACAATTCGGCTGCTCCGGTTATATCGGAAAAAATATGCCGGTAGCGCAAATTATAACCACCTTTAAGCAATTTGTAAAAAACTCAAAAGAAAAAGGATGACCTTATGAGTGAAGATTTCCTAAAACCGGTTTTTATCGATGCTTTTGACTTGGATGACGCCTGGTTTCAAGCCTTATCGACAATACTAGATAAAGGCCATATTTATACAATTACTCGCGGAAGCTATGAGGGGCAAAAACGTTTAGAATTTGATTTTGTTTCTATTCGAGTGCGCAAACCTGCCCATCAGATAATCCCGATTATCCCTGAAGGCATGAACATACCTGCGCCAACCGATATGGATTATATCCAGGGCTACCTCAGCTATCTGCTCACCGGCGCAAAGACTGAAACCGAGGATTATACTTACGGGGAGAGGCTGGTTGATCCGAGAGTTAAAGTTAAAACAGAAAAAAACGGAAAAGAATTATTAACTGAGCTGCCGCTCAACGTCAACCAGATCGAAGAAGTAATTAAAATGTATAAAAAGAGCGGCCACGGAACAAATCAAGCGGTTATGGAGATCGGCATGCCTTCGGATATAAAGTTAATTGATCCGCCGTGCCTGAGATTAATCGATACCAGGATACGCTATGGTAAATTACATTTCATACTTTATTTCCGCTCCTGGGATCTTTGGGGCGGTTTTCCTTCTAATCTCGGCGGATTGCAGCTGGTAAAGCAATATATGGCTGAAGAGATAGGAGTCCAAGACGGAGAAATTATCGCCGTAAGCAAGGGGCTGCATCTTTATGATTATGTTTGGGATTTAGCCAAACTGAGAACAAATAAAATCAAGGACTTAAAATAAATGGGAAATAAAATACAGATCGGGATATTAGGCGACGGAGGATGGGGGACAACCTTGGCTATTTTGCTGGCTAAAGGAGGCCATCAGGTTAGCCTTTGGGGAGCTTTTGAAAAATACACACTACAGATGTCTCGGAGCCGCCGGAATCCTAAGTTTTTACCCGGAATAAAAATACCTGCGGAAATTAATATAACCAGTAATATAAAATCCGTTATTAGAAATAAGAACGTTGTTGTGCTGGCAATTCCTTCGCAGTATACAAGAACAATATTAAAAAAAATAAAAAACGATTTTTCCCAGAATACTATTTTTTTAAGCGTCACTAAAGGAATTGAAATAGGCTCTTCTAAAAGGATGTCAGAGGTAATACTCTCAGAACTCGGCCCGGTAAAACTGGCTGTCCTAAGCGGGCCGACAATTGCCCGGGAAGTAGCTCAAGGAATTCCGACTACGGCAGTAGTCGCTGCTAAAAGTAATGCCATACGCAAAACTATTCAAGCAATATTTAACACGGATAAATTCCGTGTTTATACCAACCCGGATATTATCGGTGTTGAACTCGGAGGCAGTTTAAAAAATGTAATTGCCATTGCCTGCGGCGTTTCGGATGGGCTGGGATTCGGCAGCAATACTAAGGCGGCAATTCTAACCCGGGGCCTGGCTGAAATATCCAGGCTGGGTAAAGTTATGGGCGCAAAACGCCAAACCTTTAGCGGAATAAGCGGATTAGGGGATCTGGTTACTACCTGCATCAGCAAGCAGAGCCGTAACCGTAGGGTTGGAGAATTAATCGGATCCGGCAAAAGCTTAAGTGAGATCCGCCGGCATATGCAGATGATCGCCGAAGGAGTGCCGACAGCAAAATCCGCTTACGCTTTAAGTAAAAAATATAAAACCGAGATGCCTATAACCCAAGAGGTCTATCGGCTGCTTTATAAAAATAAATCACCGCGTCAGGCAGTTAAAGATTTAATGACGCGGAAAAGCAAAGAAGAGTAAATATTCAGAGATGTAACGGGGCGTGGCTCAGTTTGGTAGAGCGCTTGAATGGGGTTCAAGAGGTCACAGGTTCAAGTCCTGTCGCCCCGACTTAAATATATAATATAAACTTCTGCTCAAGGAGGAGATGATGGTAAAAAAATTTGACGGATCGGAAAGAAGAAAGTACGCCCGGGCGGATGGCCGGTTCATTGTTTCTTATCGAGTTATTCCCACCAACAGCAACGCCGACATATCGCAAACTAAAAACTTAAGTTTAGGAGGAATGCTTTTAACCACCAACTGTCAATTTGACGCAGGAACAAATCTGGCTCTAGAGATCCGGCTGCCTTTTGATCCCAATCCGATTATGATCATTGCCAAAGTTTTAGAATCAAAAGAAGTCACTAAAAACATAATTTACGATACCCGGCTTATTTTTCTGGCAATTGACGAAAAGCATCGGCACATAGTCGGCGAAACAGTCGATTACTATCTTAAGAAAGGCTAACCTATGCGCAAGATCAGTGTCGGTATAATTGGTTTCGGCAATATCGGTTGCGGAGTCGTAAAAATCCTGCAACAAAGAAAATCTTTATTATCTCAGAAGATCGGCGTTGAAATTATAATCAAAAAAATATGCGACAAAGACATTACGGCTAAAAGAGATGTGGCGGTAGATAAAAGCCTGCTAACTTGCGATGCTAATGAAATCATTAACGATCCGCAAATCGACATCATCGTGGAATTAATGGGAGGGATTAATCCGGCAAAAGAATTTATTCTGGCGGCTTTAAAAAAAGGCAAGCACGTAGTAACCGCCAATAAAGCCCTGTTGGCTGAATGTGGCAGTGAATTATTCAGCCAAGCCGCCGAACGCGGAAAAAATATTTATTTTGAAGCATCCGTGGGCGCAGGCATTCCGATTATTAAATCAATCAAGGAAGGCCTAGTGGCGAATAAATTCAACTCAATTTTCGGTATTGTCAACGGAACAAGCAATTACGTGCTTACTCAGATGTCTAAAGAAGGCTGCACTTTTGCTAATGCCCTAGCCGCGGCCAAAGATAAAGGTTTTGCCGAGAAAAACCCTACCTTTGATATCGAAGGAATTGATTCGGCGCACAAGCTGGTTTTGCTTACTTATCTGGCTTTTGGCCGGATTGTAAAGATGAAGGAGATATTCATTGAAGGAATCTCCAGGATATCCGCAGCGGATATCGCTTATGCCAAAGAATTAGGCTATGCGATAAAATTACTGGCAATCGCCAAAAAAGAAAATGACTCTCTGGAAGTACGCGTGCACCCGACTTTATTACCGGTGAATCACTTACTTTCTTCCGTAGACGGAGTTTTTAACGCTATCTACGTATCCAGCGACTTAGCCGGAGACCTGATGTTTTATGGCCCGGGAGCCGGACAATTACCGGCGGCTTCAGCGGTTGTTTCTGATATCGTTGACCTTACTCAGGATATTAAAGCTGGGTTATTCAAACCTACTTTAAATTCAATCCCGGACAGTTCGATAAAAAACTTACGCCAGATTGATGAATTCGAAAATAAATATTATATCCGCATTACAGTAGTGGATAAGCCGGGAGTTTTGGCCAAGATCAGCGGAATACTGGCAAAATTCGGTATCAGTATCGCATCGGTAAACCAAAAAGAAAAATTAAGGGCTCAGATTGTGCCTGTAGTGATGGTAACTCATGAAGTAAAAGAAAAAAATCTGCGCAACGCGCTTAAAATAATCGATCAACTAAAAGAAATTAAAGAAAAATCAGTTGCCATAAGAATCGAAGGAGTCTAAGTGAACGAGCAGGCATACCAGGGGATAATTCAAAAATACAGAAAATTTTTACCGGTCAGCGACAAAACTCCGGTAATTACTCTGAATGAGGGCAATACTCCGTTAATTTATGCCGGATATTTAAGTAGGCTTGCCGGGGATAACGCAGAAGTCTACCTGAAATATGAAGGCGCCAATCCTACCGGTTCATTTAAAGACCGCGGGATGACTTTAGCCATATCTAAAGCCTGTGAAGAAAAAGCTACGGCGGTTATGTGCGCTTCTACCGGAAACACTTCCGCATCGGCAGCCGCCTATGCCGCGCGCGCCGGAATAAAATGCATTGTTTTAATCCCCAGCGGGGCAATTGCTTTAGGAAAACTTAGCCAAGCATTAATTCACGGCGCGAAAGTTTTAGCGATTAAAGAAAATTTCGATGCGGCATTGGAGCTAGTCAAAGAAATTACTAAACAATATCCGATAATACTGGTAAATTCATTAAATCCCTACCGCATTGAGGGGCAGAAAACTGCCAGTTTTGAAATTTGCGATTATCTGGGAGATGCTCCGGATTTCCAAATCATGCCGGTAGGCAACGCCGGCAATATTACCGCCTACTGGAAAGGCTATAAAGAATACAAAACTCAAGGGGTAAGCGGTAAACTCCCGGTAATGCTGGGTTTTCAAGCCGAAGGAGCTGCCCCCATTGTCCGGGGAAAACCGATTAAGAACCCTGAAACTATCGCTACCGCCATACGCATCGGAAACCCGGCAAGCTGGAAAAGCGCCGCAGAAGCCAGAGATGAATCCGGTGGATTAATTGACATGGTTTCAGATCAGGAAATACTTGAGGCTTATAAAATTTTAGCTGAAAAAGAGGGGGTCTTTGCTGAGCCGGCTTCCGCCTCATCAATTGCCGGACTCTTAAAATTAATTAATCAACAGTATTTTAAAAAAATAAAAACTAATCAAAAATACAAAATTGTTTGTATTTTAACCGGCCATGGCTTAAAAGACCCTGAACGGGCGATTAAAACAATTAAGCCGCCCAAAGTGACGCGGGCTTGCCTGAAAACAATAATTAAAGAAATTGGCTATTAAGAAGAATATTTTAATTACAGCCGGGCCGACCTGGGTGGCTCTCGATAGCGCCCGGGTAATCAGTAATATTTCCAGCGGTCAAACGGGATTTATCCTGGCAAATAAATTTAAAAGGCTAGGGGCCAAAGTTACGCTTTTACTTGGCCCGGGTTATTTTTGCGGATCTCAAAAAGGAATAAAAGTAATTAATTTTAAATATTTTGCCGAACTGGATAAACTTCTAACAAATGAATTAAAGAAGGGCAAATACGCAGCAGTAATACATGCAGCTGCAGTCAGTGATTATAAACTCAAGGAAATGATCCGTGGAAAGGTTAGTTCGGGCCGGCTTAATTGGCAAATTAAACTGGTACCTACAAAAAAACTTATAGATAGTTTCAAAAAGTATAAACCGGGTTTATTCACCGTTGGATTTAAGTTTGAGCCGGCTACAACGAATAAGAAACTTATAAAAAATGGCAGAGAGCTGCTTAAGAGAGCGGATTTGGATTTAGTAGTAGCCAATTCTAATAAAAATAAGTCCTATCGAGCATATATTTTAGATAAAGCACATAAGCAAGGGCCTTTTTTAAGTAAAACAAAAATGGTTAGTTGTTTATCCAAACTAGTGGAGAAGAATATATGAAGAATTTGTCATTACCTCCTAAGTTAAACCGGGAAATTGAAACATTGATCCTAGAGTTAAAAAAAGTCTACAGCGGAGACTTAATAAGTATAGCTCTTTACGGTAGCGCTGCCAGCGGAGAGTTTATCTCCAGTAATTCAAACCTAAATCTACTAATACTTTTAAAATCAACATCTCTGACTGATCTTAAAAAATCATCAAATATAGTTAAAAAATATAAGAATCTCACCCCGTTATTTTTAACCGAAGAATTTATTGCTTCCTCTTCAGATACGTTTCCGATTGAATTTTTAGATATGCAGGAAAACTATCAAATATTATACGGAAAAGACATCATAAAAGATATCCGCGTTGACTTAAAGAACTTAAGATTTCAATGTGAACAGGAACTAAAAATAAAATTATTAAATCTAAAGCGGATATATCTGGAAATGAGCAATCGTCCGGCTGATTTAAGAATACCTTTGTTTAAATCATTTAACTCAATTTTGCATATCTTAAGAAATATTTTGCGCCTCAAAGGCATAAAGCCGCCTTACAAAAAAGAAGAGTTACTTAAAGAGCTGTCTGGGCATTTTAAAATTAACGATTGGGATAAAATTCTTGCAGCTAAATCAAAAAAGATTATGCTAGGAAAAAAAGACATTGAACATCTATTTATTAATTTCGTAGATAACCTGGAGGAAATTGTTAAGACAATAGATGCTTTATAGGTTAATATGTAATACATCTTTTATTTTTGTTCTTTTATTCAGTAGGCAGGTTTTCTGCGACGATAGAGTGCCTAGCCCGCAAGGCTGGGTCAGTGATTTCGCGGGCGTAATCAATAAAGGTTATACAGATAAACTAAACAGCCTGATCTCTGAGTTGGAAGAAAAAACAACTGCGGAGATCGCAGTCGTTACCATGAACTCGATCGCGCCTTACGGAGAAAATGAATATGCGCGCATGCTCTTTGACAAGTGGAAACCCGGGAAAAAAGGAAAAGATAACGGCGTATTGATACTTTTAGCAATTAAAGAAAGGCGCTGGCGTATTGAAACCGGATACGGCATTGAGGGAACCCTGCCGGATGGCTTATGCGGAGAAATCGGCCGCAATTATATGGTGCCGTATTTTAAAGAAGGAAGGTATAGCGAGGGTCTTTACTATGGATCATTATCTATTGCTAAGGTTATTGCAGAAAATACTCATGTCCGTTTAGAGAATTTAGAAGATACGAGGCTGAAGCAGAATAATGAGCATTCTCCGGTATTTCCTGAACTTATTTTTCTCTTTGCTTTTAGTACGTTTCTCTTTACCTCCTGCAGCTTTATTATAAAATTATCTCTTTTGGGTGGTTTTTTGATAACAGGTGCGATTGCTTTTTCTGTTATAGTTTGGCTTTGCTCGACCTTTCGTTTTTTTAACTTTTTTCCTCTAGTATTATTAGCTATAGCAAATTATCTTTTTTGTTTGTTTTTAAGATATATTTCTTGGCTTACAATTCCATTAGCGATACGAAAAGGTTTTTTTAAAGAACAGGATTATAGTGATACACATTATGAGGATCTCAGTGGTAAGCGATATGGCGGTTCCTGGGGAAGTGGTGTATTTGGCGGTGGCGGTTTCGGAGGCGGAGGTGGCGGTGGCGGTTTCGGAGGAGGAGGTGGGGGCGGAGGTGGTGCAGGAGGAGGATTTTAAAGGGAGGATTTATGAAAAAAATATTGATTGGTTTGGTAATTGCTGTATTGTTTTTCGTTGTAATTTTTGTCGGCTCGTATAACGGAATAGTTTCAAAAAAGGAAACTATTACCGCTAAGTGGGCTCAAGTTGATAACCAGCTGCAAAGACGCAATGATTTAATTCCTAACTTAGTAAATACAGTCAAGGGTTATGCAGCTTATGAAAAAGGAGTATTTGAGGCGGTTACCAATGCCCGTTCGCAATGGGCTAAAGCCAGCTCAGTTGATGAAAAAGTTAAAGCAGCTTCTGCGGTTGACTCGGCATTGTCAAGGCTGCTTTTTGTTGCTGAGAATTATCCTACTTTAAAAGCAGATGGCACGTTCTTGAAGCTTATGGATGAACTCTCGGGTACTGAAAACCGCATTGCGGTTGAACGTATGCGTTATAATGAAGCGGTTAGAGATTATAATGTTACGATTAGGATGATCCCGGGAAATATTGTTGCCGGATTCACCGGTTATAAAGTAGCTACCGAATACTTTAAGGCTGAAGAAAAAGCAAAAACAGTCCCGGAAGTAAAATTTTAAGATGAAATATATTGTTTTAGTCGGCGATGGAATGAGCGATTATCCTATTGAAGAACTGGGTATGCGCACGCCTTTAGAAGCGGCGCGCACACCGAATATGGACTTTATCGCCCAGAACGGCACGCTGGGACAGGCCAAAACTATTCCGGATAAAATGACCCCGGCATCCGACGTAGCTAATCTTTCTATTCTCGGATATGACCCCAAAAAATATTATTCCGGAAGAGGGCCGCTAGAGGCGGCAAACCTGGGAATTGAATTAGAAGAAGATGATGTCGCTTTCCGCTGCAATTTAATTACGGCTTCCGGCGATACCTTGCTTGATTACAGCGCCGGGCACATTAAATCCGGCGAAGCCGAAAAACTGATCAAGTTTCTTGACCAGAAATTAGGCACGAATAAAATACGTTTTTTTAACGGCATGAGCTACCGGCATCTGCTTTTAGTTAAACGCGGAGCAGAATTAAAATTACAGGACTTAAAATGCCTCCCCCCGCATGATATCGCCGGCCAAAACATAAAGAAAAATTTTCCTAAGGGTGATAACGCGGATTTGATTATTAAGCTTATGCAAGATTCCCGCCAAATCCTGGAAAATCATGAAATTAACCTGGTGCGCCTGGATTTAAAAGAAAATCCGGCAAATATGATCTGGCTTTGGGGACAGGGCAAGAAACCGTCCATGCCTAAGTTCAGCGATAAATTTAAAATATCCGGTAGCGTAATTTCAGCCGTTGATTTAATTAAAGGCCTGGGCCGGATTTTAGGCCTGGAGGTAATCAATGTTGACGGAGCAACCGGTTATTACGATACCAACTACCAGGGGAAAGCTGATGCGGCAATTAAATCCTTAGAAAAAAATGATTTTGTTTTTGTCCATGTGGAAGCTCCGGATGAAGCAGGGCATAACGGAGACCTGCGCGAGAAACTTACGGCAATAGAAAGATTCGATCAGGTAATCGTAGGATCGCTTCTGGAATATTGTAAGAATAAAAACGATTTCCGGATTCTAGTCCTACCGGATCACGCTACGCCGGTTTCTCTTAAAACTCACACCGCAGACTTAATTCCGTTCGCAATCTACGGTAAAGATATCGAGGCCAGAAATTTTATTAATTACAGCGAAAAAGAAGCGCAAAAATCAGAATTATATTTTGAACACGGATATCAACTCCTGGAATATCTTATCTTAGGGAGGATAATCAATGCCTAAGGGTTTAATTGTGCAAAAATACGGCGGCTCATCAGTGGCTAATGTCGAGCGCATTCAAAAAGTGGCGCAAAGAGTGGTAAGTTACAGCAAGAAAGGTTACTCTTTGGTGGTTGTGGTTTCAGCCCTCGGTGATACTACCGATGAGTTAGTGGAACTGGCAAATAAAATTAATCCTAACCCTTCCGAAAGAGAGATGGATATGCTATTGTCAACCGGAGAACAGATTTCGGTTGCGCTTTTAGCCATGGCCATCCATAAACTGGGGAGCCGGGCAATCTCATTCACGGGAGCCCAGGTCGGCATTATTACCGATACCAGCCATACCCGGGCGAGAATTATTAAAATTAACGCCGATAAAATTAAAACTGAATTAAAAAAAGGCAGTATTGTTATTGTCGCGGGTTTCCAGGGGGTAACTATAGACCAGGATATCACTACTTTAGGCAGAGGCGGCTCGGATTTAACCGCCGTGGCTTTAGCTAAAGAACTTAACGCTCAGAGTTGTGAAATTTACACGGATGTGGAAGGAATTTATACCACCGACCCCCGGATTGAGCCGCGCGCAAAAAAAATTAAAAAAATTACTTATGATGAGATGCTGGAGATGGCTTCTCTGGGAGCCCAAGTAATGCAAGCCCGTTCCATTGAAGTAGCCAAAAAGTTCAATGTGCCTTTGCATGTGCGCTCTTCATTTAACAAAAACAGCGGAACAATGATTATTAAGGAGGTAAAAAATATGGAAGACGTGGTGGTCAACGGCGTAACTTTAAATAAAAACCAGGCTAAAATTACTCTTTGTCAGGTTCCCGATAAACCGGGAGTAGCGGTTAAGCTATTTAAAAATTTAGCCGTCGCCGGCTTAAGCGTCGACATGATCGTGCAAAACGTCAGCCATACCCGGCAAACCGACATCTCTTTTACCGTCGCCAAAACAGATTCCGCCAAAGCCAGCCGGATTACTAAAGCTGTGGCAAAAAAAATCGGCGCCGGAGAAGTACTGTTGGATGAAGATATTGCCCGGGTTTCTATCGTCGGGGTAGGCATGAAATCACATCATGGCGTCGCAGCCAAAATGTTTGGAATACTGGCCGAAAGTGAAATTAATATTGAGATGATCTCCACTTCCGATATCAGCATATCCTGCATTATTAAAAAAAAGAACGCGGAAATCGCGGTAAAAAAATTACATGAAGAGTTTGGATTAAACAAATAAGAGGTACTTATGGAAAAAATAAAATTATACGATACCACATTACGCGACGGTTCGCAGGCTGAGGGAATATCTTATTCGGTAATGGATAAGATCCGCATTGCCGAAGAACTGGATAAATTCGGTATTCATTTCATCGAAGGAGGCTGGCCGGGATCAAACCCTAAAGATAAAGAATTCTTTGAAAAAATAAGCAAGAGCAAATTAAAGAATTCCCTGATTGCCGCCTTTAGCATGACCCGCAGGCCCAATATTTTAGCTTCCCAAGACGCCAACATTGCCGCTTTGTTAAAATCTTCGGCCCAGGTTATCACTATCGTCGGTAAAACTTGGGATTTTCATGTAACTGAAGTTTTAAAAACTACGCTCCAGGAGAACCTGGAAATGATTAAAGATACTATTAGCTTTTTGATAAAAAAAGGTTTTGTCGTTTTCTACGATGCGGAACATTTTTTTGATGCCTACAGAACCAACAAAACTTATGCTTTAAAAACATTAATTGCCGCCCAAGACGCCGGAGCAAGCGCAATCTGCCTTTGCGATACTAATGGCGGGTCATTACCGGATGAAATTACCTCTACGATCAAAGAAATTAAACCTGTAATCAAAGCCGAATTAGGAATCCATTGCCATAATGACGCTGGCGTTGCCATTGCCAACTCTTTGGCCGCAATTTCCGCCGGAGCAGTAATCGTCCAGGGGACAATCAATGGCTACGGAGAAAGATGCGGAAATGCCGATTTAATTCCGATTATCGCAAATTTAAAAACCAAATTAAAGATTGATTGCATTCCTGATACGCAATTAAAACAGCTAACGCATCTTTCGCATTTTGTCAGCGAAATCAGCAATATGCGCGTCAAAAATGAGCAGCCCTTCGTGGGAGAGTCGGCATTCGCGCATAAGGGCGGGATGCATATCAACGCTATAATGAAAAATCCTTTAACTTATGAGCATGTCGATCCCTTTTCAGTGGGCAATAAACGCAGAATTTTGGTTTCCGAGTTGGGAGGCAAAACCGGGATCTTGTTAAGGGCTAAAGATTTAAATTATGATTTAAGCAAAACCGACCCGAAAACCAAGAAAATCCTGGAATTAGTCCAGGCTTTAGAGCATCAAGGATTTCAGTTCGAAGCTGCTGAAGCATCATTTCAGATATTAATGCAAAAACATCTGAAAAAATTTAAGGGATCATTTGAACTGGAAGGATTTAAAGTAGTCATTGAAAAACATCCGGATAAAAAAATCACCTCCGAAGCAATTATCAAATTAAAAGTCAATAGGATCAAGGAACACGCCGTATCCGAAGGAGACGGGCCGATAAATGCCTTAGATAATGCCTTGCGGAAGGCGCTCAAGGATTTTTATCCATCTTTAGCTAAAATGCACTTATCGGATTTTAAAGTGCGGGTCCTGGATGAAAAAGCCGGCACCGCTGCCCGAGTACGCGTTTTGATTCAGTCGCAGGATGCCTTAGACACCTGGAATACCATCGGTGTCCATGAAAATATAATCGAAGCCAGTTGGCAGGCCTTGGTCGATAGTGTTGAATACAAGCTTTTAAAAGACAAGTAATTATGGCTGAAGAACTTTCCAAGCAATATAATCCTAAACTAACTGAGGATAAGTGGTATAAAACCTGGCAGGATAATAATCTTTTCTCAGGCAAAACCTCCCCGGATAAATTACCTTACTGCATAGTTATCCCGCCGCCTAATGTCACCGGTATCCTGCACATGGGCCATGCCTTAAATAACACCATCCAGGACATTTTAATCCGTTACAAGAAAATGCAAGGTTTCCAAACCTTATGGATGCCAGGCACCGACCATGCCGGGATCGCCACGCAAAATGTTGTTGAAAAAGCCCTGGCCAAAGAAGGCCTAAAGCGCCAGGACCTGGGACGCCAAAAATTTATTGAGAGGGTTTGGCAGTGGAAAGAACAATACGGCTCGACCATAATTCATCAGCTCAAAAAATTAGGCGCATCCTGCGACTGGAGCCGCCAGCGTTTCACCATGGATCAGGATTATTCGCAGGCGGTAACCGAAGTTTTTGTTTCACTTTATAAGAAAAAACTGATCTATCAAGGCAATTATATTATTAATTGGTGCCCCAGATGCCAAACGGCATTAAGCGATGAAGAAGCGGCGCACGTAGAATTACAGGGAAACCTTTATTATTTAAAATACCCGCTAAAAGATAACCCAGCAGAGTTTATTACCGTTGCTACTACGCGCCCTGAAACCATGCTCGGCGACTCTGCCGTAGCCGTAAATCCTAAAGATAAACGTTATAAAAAATACATCGGAAAAACATTAATCCTACCGTTAATTAAACGCCCGATAAAAATTATCGCTGATGAAAGCATTGATATGGAATTCGGAAGCGGAGCCGTAAAAGTAACGCCCGCCCATGACCCTAATGATTATATTCTAGGCAAAAAACATAACCTGGATTTCATTAATATTATGCATCCGGATGCAAGAATAAATGAGGCCGGCCAAAAATATTCCGGGCTTGACCGCTTTAAAGCCAGGGAAGCAATATTAGAGGATTTAGGAGCCTTGGGACTACTTGAAAAAACAACGCCACATACGCTCTCAGCCGGACATTGTTACCGCTGTCAGACGCTAGTCGAACCGTATTTATCCAAACAATGGTTTGTCAAGATGAAGCCTTTAGCCAGGCCCGCAATTGAAGCGGTCAAAAAAGGAAAGATAAAATTTCACCCGCAACGCTGGACAAAAGTATATCTAAACTGGATGGAGAATATCCAGGATTGGTGCATTAGCCGTCAAATCTGGTGGGGACACCGCATTCCGGTTTATTATTGTAAATGTTGCCAGAAAAAAAACTCTAACTACGGAATTATTGTCGCAGCGGCTAAACCCCTGGAATGCCCCAGGTGCAAATCAACTGATCTGGTTCAAGATGAAGATGTCCTGGATACCTGGTTCTCCAGCTGGCTTTGGCCATTTGCCACATTCTACTGGCCCCAAGAAAACGCGGATTTAAAATATTTCTACCCCAGCTCAACCTTAGTTACCGCCCCGGAAATTATTTTTTTCTGGGTGGCGCGAATGATTATGGCCGGATTTGAATTTAAAAAACAAGCTCCTTTTAAAGATGTTTATATCCACGGCACAGTGCGCGATGTCGAAGGCAAAAAGATGTCTAAATCCCTGGGCAATATTATCGACCCACTGGAGGTAATCGAAGAGTACGGCACGGACGCTTTACGTTTTAGCCTGATTTCCCTAACCTCACAAGGCCAAGATGTCTATCTATCTAAAGAAAGATTTGAGCAAGGCAGGAACTTTGCCAATAAAATCTGGAATGCTTCCAGGTTTATCCTAACCAATCTTAAGCCTGAAGAAGTAGGCGTGGATTTGTGCGTTTTTTTTAAAAAAGAACAGCTGGATATTGTTAATCGCTGGATCTTAAGCAGATTTTATTCAACTTTGGATAAAGTTGCCCGAGACCTGGATAATTATAAATTTAACGAAGCAGCTAACAGCATCTATGCATTTTTCTGGCATGAATTCTGCGATTGGTACCTGGAATTAATTAAGCCGCAAATAAACCAAAAACAAACCCAAATAGTCATGTACAAGGTCTTAGAAAAAACCTTAAGAATAATTCATCCTTTTATGCCTTTTATTACTGAGGAAATCTGGCAGCGGCTGCCGGGAGCAAAAAATTCGATTATGCAGCAGAGCTGGCCGCATCTGCAGAAAGACCTGATCAATCTTAAAGACGAACAACTTATGCAAACGACTTTTGATATTATTAATACCATCAGAAACATGCGCTCGGAATTAGAAGTCGGCCCGGGAAACCGGATTAACATCAAGCTAACATTTGGCAACAAGGTTATCCGGGAATCCCTGGAATCGCTTTTTAAATATATCAAGAACCTGGCCAAGATCGACTCCCTAACCATAACTGATAAATACCTCCCCGGAATCAACGAATATGTGGTAGTGCTAAAGGAGCTGCATATTGCCATGCCGCTAGCCGGGATAGCCGATGTTGCCGAACAAATCAAAAAAAACCGGCTAAAAATCGAAGAGCTGCGCAAACAAATAAAAAATAAAGAGGCGATGCTGGCTAATAAAAATTTTATCGAACGCGCGCCCCTTGAGATTGTCGACGGCGAAAAAACCAAGCTCAATGACATGTTTCAGGAAATTACTAAATTAGAAGTAATTATAAATGGCTTACGCTAAATATTTCTTATCTGAAAAAAAACCTGCGCTTAATCAAAAACGGTTAAAATTAATCATTAAGCAGGCACTGATTGAGGATACCGGTAAAGGAGATATTACTACTAATCTGACGCTTCCTAAAAATAAAAAAATAAAAACTAAAATTATCGCCAAGGAAGAGTTTCTGCTTTGCGGCATTGCAGCAGCCAAAGAAGTATTTAAAACCGTAGACCACTCCTTAAACTTCGTTGGAAAGATTAAAGAAGGTAAGCAAGTCCACAATAAAGAGATTATCGCGGTTATCTCAGGAAAAGCCAGTAGCATACTTTGTGCCGAACGGGTTGCCTTAAATTTATTATCTTTACTTTCTGCAGTTGCGACAAAAACAGCTAAATTTGTCAGAAAAATAGAGCCTTTTAAAACCAAGATTACCGATACCCGTAAAACCATCTTGGGCTTAAGGGAACTACAAAAATATGCCGTCAGAATCGGAGGAGGGCATAACCACAGGATTAGCCTAGATGAAATGCTTCTGATTAAAGATAATCATCTCAAAATCCTCGGTGGATACACTAAGCTTCCCGACGCGCCCAGCGGTTATAAAATTGAACTTGAAGCTCAGAACTTACAAGAATTCAAACATGCTTTAAACCTAAAACCGGATATTATTATGCTTGATAATATGAGAATTGCTGATATTAAGAAAGCTGTAAAAATCAGGAATAACCTTGGCTTGAAAAGGCCTTTACTGGAAGCAAGCGGAGGCATGCACTTGGGCAATATAAAAAAATATGCCGCAACCGGAGTTGAAATTATTTCAATAGGAGAACTGACTGATTCCGTAAAAAGCGTAGATATCAGTTTAGAGGTTACCTAAATATTCATTCTAAATTTCCAGCCCCATGGGTGAATTCAAACTAGTTTCGTCTTTTTTGCCATGCGGCGACCAACCCAAAGCCATACGCCAACTTTCCAGCAGTATACTTAATAAAAAACCATACTCAACCCTTTTAGGGGTTACCGGAAGCGGCAAAACATTTACTTTAGCTAATACTATAGCCAAAACCAACCTGCCGACGCTGGTAATCTCGCATAATAAAACTCTAGCCGCTCAGCTTTATTCTGAATTCAAAAAATTTTTCCCGCACAACGCGGTTGAATATTTCGTAAGTTACTACGACTACTATCAACCGGAAGCCTATATTCCTTCAACCGATACTTATATCGCAAAAGACTCCTCCATTAATGAAAGACTGGACCGCCTGAGGCTTTCGGCGACTACTTCTTTAATGAGCCGCCGGGATGTCATTGTTGTTGCTTCGGTTTCCTGTATTTACAATTTAGGTTCGCCAAGCGATTACATCAACATGTTGGTAACCTTAAAAACCGGCCAAACCATTAACCGCGATGAATTGATCTTGCAACTGATTCAGATTCAATACGAACGCAATGATTATGAATTCAAACGCGGCAAGATCAGAGTGCGCGGAGACGTGGTTGAAGTTTTTCCTTCCTATAGCCAAGAAGCTTTACGCCTAGAATTAACCATTGACACCATAACTAAAATTTCAATTATTGAGCCAGTGTCGGCAAAGATAATTTGCCAGGTCGATAAAATTGCCATTTACCCGGCAAAACATTTCATTGCCGGAAAAGAGAAAATAAATGCGGCGACAAAATCCATAAAAACAGAGTTGGCCGGACAATTGAAAATCCTAAAAGAAAAAAATAAACTGCTCCCAGCGCAGCGCCTCCAGGAGCGCACAAATTATGACCTAGAGATGCTCAATGAAATAGGGTATTGCCATGGAATAGAGAATTATTCCCGCCACTTAAACGGCTTACCTGCGGGGTCCCGGCCGTATTCAATGATTGACTATTTCAGTGGAGATTTCCTCACCATAATCGATGAATCGCACGCAACTATCCCGCAGATAAGAGCAATGTTTGCCGGAGACCGCGCCAGAAAAGAAACCCTGGTAAATTACGGCTTCAGGCTGCCATCATGCCTGGATAACCGGCCGTTAAAATTCGAGGAGTTTAACCGGTTAGTAAAACAATTGGTTTTTGTTTCAGCCACGCCGGATGAATATGAATTAAAATTAAGCCAGAATGAAATTATCGAGCAAATTATCCGGCCGACCGGCTTAATTGACCCGGAAATTATCGTTAAGCCCTCAGAAGGCCAGATTCAGGATTTAATCCTGCAGATAAAAGAACGGGCTAAAAAAGACCAACGGACCCTGGTCACCACCCTGACCAAGAGAATCTCCGAAGACTTGGCGAGCTATCTGCAAGATAACGGCATAAGAGTTAAATATCTGCATTCGGAAATACAAACCATTCAACGCTCAGTAATTCTAAAAGAGCTGCGGCAGAAAAAATTCGACTGCCTGGTGGGGATCAATTTGCTGCGTGAAGGCCTGGATTTGCCTGAAGTTTCCTTAGTCGCCATACTGGATGCGGATAAAGAAGGATTTTTGCGTTCAGCCACCAGCCTTATCCAGGTAGCCGGAAGGGCGGCCAGAAACATCGACGGAACAGTAATCATGTATGCCGACACAATCACCGGCTCAATGCAGAAAGCCATTAGCGAAAGTGGGCGCCGCAGAGTCATTCAGCTGGAATATAACCGGAAAAATAAAATTACCCCGCGCTCAATCAAGCGGTCAATTAAAGAGGGGATTGAAAATTTAGAAGAAGCCTCTGAGTTTGTCCGAAAACTTACCGGAGAACCTCAAGAGCAATACCAGTTGCATAAATATATATCTGGGCTAGAATATGAAATGGAGTTACACGCACGAAACCTGCAATTTGAAAAAGCAGCCGAATTAAGGGACAAAATAAAGGAACTAAAAAATGCTACTGGCAATTGATATCGGTAATACCAATATATCGTTCGGATTATTCTTAAATAAGAGGCTTAAGCAACAATTCGATATTCCCTTAAAAACATACTCGAAATTAAAACTCTTAAAAAAACTAGAATCCTTTAAGAAAATATCCGCTACGGCTATCTGCAGTGTCGTGCCCAAACTAACTAAAGCACTGCACCATGATTTAAAGACTTTAACCGGCAGAAAACCTTATATAATAGGTAAGGACTTGACTGTCCCTCTAAAAAATCATTACTACGAACCGGCGCAGCTGGGCCAGGACCGCCTGGTTAATGCCTATGCCGCCGGCATTCTTTATCAAGCGCCTTTGGTTGTCATCGATTCGGGAACTGCCATTACCTATGATATTGTTGGCAAAAATAAAGCCTATCTGGGAGGCCTGATTACTCCGGGAATAAAGATCTCCCTGGAAACCTTAAACGAAAAAACAGCATTACTGCCGCTGGTTAAATTAATTAGACCGAGAACATTCATCGGCCGCTCTACCCAGGAAAGCATCTTAAGCGGAGTAGTCTTTGGCTTAGCCGGCTCAACCAAAGAACTTCTAAGCAGGATTAAGCAAAGTACGGGAAAAAACACATTAATCATCGGCACCGGGGGAAATATCCGCTGGATTAAAGAATATTCCGGCCTAAAAATAAAAATCGATCCCCAACTAACCTTAAAAGGGATTAACCTTATTTATGAAAATAAAATTTAAAGCCACAATTATTTGTTTAATTGCTTTTTTCTCCGGTTTAAATTTATCTGCCTGCTGCGGGCAAGAAACCGATGAGAAAACTGATAAAACTGGATCCGGTGCCGCCTTGGAAGACGCGCTTAAAAATTACGAAGCCTACCGGCAAAAAGAACAGGAGCAAGTAGCCAAAACAATTAACCTTAGGCTAAATCAAATAACCGATGACTGGATCAAGCAAGCCAAAAAAAATAAAGAAAATCTTCTGGGAACACGGCTTGAACAAAATTGGGAAAAGCTGGCTTTAAGCTTCCCGATTTCACCGGCGCGTTATGAATACTATCTGAGAGGATACCGATACAATGTCATCAAAAACGATGTAATTAAATCCGAATCCATTACTTCTCCTTACAAAGCTATCGCCAGCATCAAAGAAGAACTTTATGTTGAAAAATATCATTCTCCGGATATCAGCGATACAACCCCGTATTTTTTCACAATTACTACGGTTTATAACTTAAATTTTGAATACCGGCAGGATAAACTTGAATTAATAGATACCGATAGCAAAATTGTCAACATTGAAAATAGTGTGCCGGAGAAAATAAGAAAACCGGGGATTTAATAAAAAACTCTTGACAAGAAATTTTTTTTACTTATAATTAGCACTCTAGGAAAAGAGTGCTAGTTTCAGATCAACTGATTTAAATATTAGGGAGGTGACAAGATGGAAATTAAACCATTGGGTGATCGCATCGTTGTTAAACCTTTAGAGGCGGAGAATAAAAGTAAAGGTGGAATTCTTTTACCTGATTCTGCCAAAGAGAAACCCCAAGAGGCTAAAGTTGTAGCAGTGGGAAAAGGCAAGACACTGGATAATGGCACCGTGCAAACTCCGGAAGTAAAAGTCGGAGACAAAGTATTATACGGCAAGTATTCCGGTAATGAAATCACTACCAAAGAAGGCGAAGAACTGTTGATTTTACGCGAAGAAGATATTTTAGCAATTATTAAATAAGCACTAAACTTACGGAGCACAAAGTACGACGTAAGTTTAGGTGCGAATTTATCCCGGCGAACGATTAGTGCGCCGGGATCTAACAAATAAGAGGAGGATCCATGGCAAAGCAATTATTGTATAGTGATGACGCGCGCCGCAAGATTTTAAGCGGTGTAGAACAACTGGCCGCTGCCGTAAAAGTAACCTTAGGCCCCAAAGGAAGAAACGTGGTAATCGATAAAAAGTTTGGTTCTCCGACAATAACTAAAGACGGAGTAACTGTTGCCAAAGAAATTGATTTAGAAGACGCCTTTGAAAATATGGGCGCTCAGATGGTCAAAGAGGTCGCCGAAAAAACTTCAGACATCGCCGGAGACGGTACGACAACCGCCACCATTTTAGCCGAATCAATTTACCGCGAAGGATTAAAAAATGTCACCGCCGGATCTAATCCGATGGAGTTAAAACGCGGAATTGAAAAAGCAGTCGCCAAGATAGTTGAGGAATTAGGCAAGCTTTCTACTCCCATTAAAGACAAAAAAGAAATTGCTCAAGTTGCCAGTATTGCCGCTAACTCTGACACCAATATCGGAGAGTTAATTGCTGAAGCAATGGATAAAGTAGGAAAGGATGGCGTAATTACGGTAGAAGAAGCAAAATCTACCGCTACCACATTGGATGTCGTAGAAGGTATGCAGTTTGACCAAGGATACCTTTCTCCGTACTTTGTAACTGACGCCGAAAGAATGGAAGTGCTTTTAGAAGATGCTTACATTCTCATTTATGAAAAAAAGATATCTTCAATTAAAGATATACTTCCGTTATTAGAAAAGATTGCCCGGGTTGGCAAACCGTTAATGATTATTGCCGAAGAGGTTGATGGTGAAGCTTTAGCAACTTTGGTCGTCAATAAAATCCGCGGAACTTTTGTGGCCTGCGCAGTAAAAGCTCCGGGTTATGGCGACAGACGCAAAGCCATGCTGGAAGATATCGCTATTCTTACCGGCGGAAAAGCAATCACCGAAGATCTGGGAATTAAGCTAGAAAATATTGATATCGAAGATCTCGGACGCGCCAAAAAAATAAAAATTGACAAAGAGAATACTACCATTGTTGAAGGCGCCGGAAAAGATGCCTCAATTAAAGCCCGGATCAGCCAATTAAAGAAACAAATCGATGACACTGATTCAGATTATGACAAAGAAAAATTACAGGAACGCCTGGCTAAATTAGCCGGAGGAGTAGCTGTAATTAATGTCGGCGCGGCTACCGAAACAGAGATGAAAGAGAAGAAAGCCCGTGTCGAAGACGCTTTACATGCAACTCGCGCAGCAACCCAGGAGGGAATTGTTCCCGGAGGCGGAGTGGCGCTTATTCGCACAATCGCGGCTTTAGACAAATTAAAGCTGGAAGGTGACGAAAAGATCGGCTTAAACATTATCAAACGCGCCATTGAAGAGCCTTTAAGACAGATCGCGCAAAATGCGGGACTGGAAGGTTCTGTCGTGGTTCAAAGGATCAAGCAAGAAAAAACTAATATCGGTTACGATGTCAGCCAGGATGCTTATGTCGATATGATCGAAGCTGGTGTAATTGACCCGACAAAAGTAACCCGCTCAGCTTTACAGAATGCTGCCAGTATTGCCGCTTTATTACTGACAACCGAAGCTCTTATCGTAGACAAGCCGGAAAAAGGCGATAAGATGCCTCCAATGCCAGGTGGAATGGGTGGCGGCATGGGTGGAATGGGCGGAGGAATGTATTAAACCTTAGCAAATAATCAAAAACCAGGGGACGGTTCTATAATAGAATCGTCCCCTTTTTTTAAAATATCTATTGACAAACGCGCACGATTATTATAAAATTTGTAATCCTTTCAGTACTTTCCCAAGCTGAGGCGAAATATTCATAACTTATTACCAAACAACGGTTTAATACTTTAATAAGGAGAATTGAAGATGGCGGAGTGGATAGGTATAAACAGGCGCGCAAGAAGGTGCTATGGTTTTGATGAGGTTGCCTTAGTACCCGGAGCGCAAACCGTAAATCCTAACGAAGTTAACGCAAATTTCGAATTTAACGGGAAGAAATTTAAAATACCTATACTAGCCGCAGCCATGGACGGAGTGGTGAACGTAAGGTTTGCCATTGAGATGTCCCGCCTGGGAGGAATCGCCGTTTTAAACCTCGATGGAATCCAAACCCGTTATGAGAATCCGGATGATGTTCTAGAAGAAATCTCCAAAGCTACTCCCCAAAAAGCCACTGAATTGATCCAAAAAGTTTATACCACGCCGATAAAAGAAAAATTGGTATCAAAAAGAGTTGCCGAAATTAAAAAAGCCAAAGCGATGGCTTGTGTCAGCTGCATTCCGGCAAACGCCGAAAAATTTTCAAAATTAGCCATTGCCGCCGGAGCGGATATTTTTGTCGTCCAATCCACGGTAGCCACCATTAAACACATCTCTACCCAATACAAAACTTTAAATTTAGAGAAATTCTGTAAATCTATCAAGATTCCCGTAATCCTGGGAAACTGCGTCACCTATGAAACAACTTTAGATCTTATGTCAACCGGGGCCAGCGGCCTGCTTATCGGTGTCGGCCCGGGAGCAGCATGCACAACCCGCGGTGTATTAGGAATCGGCGTGCCGCAGGTTACGGCGACTGTTGATGCCGCAGGCGCGCGTGATTTTTATTATAAACGCACCGGAAAATACGTTTCCATTATTACCGACGGCGGAATGAACCGCGGCGGAGATATCTGCAAAGCCTTTGCCTGCGGAGCGGATGCAGTAATGATCGGCTCAAGTTTTGCCCGCGCTCAAGAAGCCCCCGGAAGAGGATTCCACTGGGGAATGGCCACTTCACATGTAAACCTACCTCGCGGAACACGTATTCAAGTCGGCACAACCGGCACCTTAAAAGATATTTTACTCGGGCCCGCAAAAGTTGATGATGGTTCACAAAACCTGCTCGGGGCTTTAAAAACATCAATGGGTTCACTGGGAGCTTCTGATTTAAAGGATATGCACGATGTGGAGATTATTATCGCTCCCTCAATTCAAACCGAAGGAAAAATCTTTCAAGTAGGCCAAAGAGTAGGGATGGGAAAATGACCAAACAAACCATATTAATACTGGATTTCGGTTCTCAATACACGCAGTTGATTGCCCGCAGAGTAAGAGAAAGTAAAGTTTTTTCAAAAATCATTCCCTACAACACACCGGCAAAAGAAATTGCCGCCTTGGCTCCTAAGGGAATAATTCTTTCCGGCGGGCCGGCTTCGGTGGTCGATAAAAAATCGCCTTACCCGGATATGGGTATTTTTAAATTAGGCATACCCATACTAGGCGTCTGCTACGGGATGCAGGTAATTTGCGAGATGCTCGGAGGAAAAGTAAAGCATACCCGTGAACGGGAATATGGAAAAACAGAATTATTCGTTGACGATAACCGCGATCTTTTCAGCCACATGCCGGGTAATTTTACCTGCTGGGCCAGTCACGGGGATTACGTAACCAAAATGCCTTCGGGTTTTCACACTATCGCCCACACCACCAATACTCCGATTGCCGCCATATCCAATCAAAAAAGAAAAATATATGCCGTGCAATTCCATCCGGAAGTAACCCACACGGAAAAAGGCAACCAGATATTAAGTAATTTCTTATTTAAAGCTTGCGGCGCATCCGGCCGGTGGACGATGCAGTCATTTATTAAAGAAACTATCGAAAACACCAAAAAAACTATCGGTAAAAAAGATAAGGTTATCTTAGGCTTAAGCGGCGGGGTGGATTCTTCGGTTGCCGCCTTATTGATTCACAAAGCTATCGGTAAAAACCTGCGTTGTATTTTTATCGACAACGGCCTGCTCAGAAAAGGCGAAGCCGAACAGGTCAGGGCTGTTTTTAAGGACATGTACCATCTTAATATAAGTTTTGTCAACCGCAGCAAAAGATTCCTCGACCGCCTAAAAGGAATAACCGATCCGGAAGAAAAACGCAAAATAATCGGTGATGAATTTGTTAAGGTATTCGAGGAGGAAGCCAAGAAAACCAAGGGAGCGAAATTTCTAGGCCAAGGCACGCTTTATCCGGATGTTATCGAATCCATTTCACCGACGGGCGGCCCGAGCAGAAAAATTAAAAGTCATCATAATGTCGGCGGACTGCCTGCTCAGATGAAATTCAAGCTGATTGAGCCGCTGCGAGAGATATTTAAAGACGAAGCTCGCGAAATCGGCCGCCAGTTAGGCTTACCTGAAAATATTATCCAACGCCAGCCATTTCCGGGCCCGGGCCTGGCAGTCAGAGTTATCGGAGATATAACCATCGAACGCCTAGACCTTTTGCGGGAGGCGGATAAACGGGTAATCGAAGAGATCTCCAAAGCCGGACTCTATGAACAAATCTGGCAATCATTCGCGGTATTGCTGCCGATAAAAAGCGTTGGCATAATGGGAGATGAGCGCACTTATGAAAATGTCGCCGCTTTGCGCTGCGTATCCAGTTTTGACGGCATGACCGCCGACTGGGTAAAACTTCCCTATGAAGTTATGGAAAAAATTTCCAATCGAATTATCAACGAAGTAAAAGGAATTAACCGGGTTGTTTACGATATAAGCTCCAAACCTCCTGCAACTATCGAGTGGGAATAAAATAAAGGGGACGGTTCTCTTTTCAAGAGAACCGTCCCCTAGATTCTAATGCCTCAAAGCGAATTTGTCCACCTGCATTTGCACACGCAATACAGCCTTCTTGACGGCGCCTGCCGTATACCTGAAATACTTTCCATTGCTAAAAGCTTCAAAATGGATTCCTTGGCTATCACCGATCATGGCAGCATGTTCGGGGCAATTGAATTCTATCTGGAAGCGCAAAAAGTAGGGATCAAACCAATCATCGGCTGTGAAGTCTATGTCGCTCCGAAAAGCAGGCTGGATAAAAGCGGAGGCATAGAAGACGCGGCTAATCATTTAATACTTTTAGCCCGCGATGAACAAGGTTACCGTAACTTAATGAAGCTGGTTTCCTTGGGTTACCTGGAAGGTTTTTATTACCGCCCGCGTATCGATAAAGAACTTCTGGCTCGCCACGCCCAAGGATTAATCGCCTCCAGCGCCTGCCTTAAAGGGGAGATTGCTTCTTTAATTCTACAAAAACGTTTTAACGACGCGCTAAAAACCGCCGATACGTACCAGAATATTCTAGGCAAAGGAAATTTTTATTTAGAGATCCAGGGCAACTCCTTGCCCGAACAGAAAATCGCCAACGCAGGATTAATAAAAATCTCTAAAGAATTGGCGATACCGCTGGTAGCAACCAACGACGTACATTATCCTACCCGAGACCAAGCCCAAGCACACGAAGCATTATTGTGTATTCAAACTCAAACCACTCTGGATGATCCTAAACATATGCGTTTTCAGACGGATGAATTTTATTTCACTTCCCCTGATGAAATGAAAAAATTATTTTCTGAATGCCCGGAAGCCCTGCAAAATACCGTAGAGATTGCCCGGCGTTGTAATTTAGAGCTAGATTTTAGCAAAATGCATCTGCCTAAATATGTCCCCCCGGAAGGAAAAGATAAAGAGAAGTTCCTGCTTGAACTTTGCCAAAAAGGATTAACGAATAAAGATTTAAATAATGATGCCGAGGTGCAAAAACGCCTGGACCATGAATTAAAAATTATTCACGATATGGGTTTCATCAGCTATTTTCTAATTGTCTGGGATTTCATTCACTATGCCAAGAGCCAGGGAATCCCTGTAGGGCCGGGAAGAGGGTCAGCCGCCGGAAGCCTGGTAAGTTTTCTTCTGGGAATTACCGATTTAAATCCGTTAAAATACGGGCTATTTTTCGAGAGATTTCTCAATCCCCAACGCCTGGGACTGCCGGATATCGATATTGATTTTTGCTACGAACGCAGGCAGGAAGTGATTGATTACGTAACTGCCAAATATGGCCAGGATAATGTCGCCCAAATCATTACCTTTGGTACTATGCAGGCCCGCGCCGTAATCCGCGATGTCGGACGCGTGATGAATGTTGCTTATGCCGAAGTCGACCGGATTGCTAAAATGATCCCGGCTGAACTGGATATGACCCTTAAAAAAGCCCTGGAGAGCACGCCGGAATTAAACAGCCTCTATAAAAATGACCCCCAGATAACCAAGCTGATTAATATCGCTTTATCCCTGGAAGGATTAAACCGCCATGCCTCAGTGCACGCCGCAGGCGTAATTATTACCGACAAGCCTTTAGATAATTACATGCCGGTATTTAAAACCGGAGACGATCAGATTACCACCGGTTACAGTATGGGAACGCTGGAAAAAATCGGATTGCTTAAAGTTGACTTCCTCGGTTTAAGAACCCTTACCGTAATAAATGAAACCTTGAAGCTGATTAAAAAAATACACGGACTCGAAATTGACCTGGAAAAATTACCGCTGGATGACCCGAATACCTATAAACTATTGGCCTCCAGCCACACTATCGGAATATTCCAGGTAGAAAGCCCGGGAATGCGCGATTTACTTAAAAAACTTATTCCCGAACGCTTTGAGGATTTGATCGCGCTCCTGGCGCTTTACCGTCCCGGCCCGATCGGCTCAGGAATGCATGAAGATTTTATGAAACGTAAACACGGAACAATTCCAATTAAATACGAACATCCTAAGCTTGAGCCCATCCTTAAAGAAACTTACGGAATCATGGTTTATCAGGAGCAGATCATGCAAATTGCCTCAAGCCTGGCAGGATTTTCTCTGGCGCAAGCGGATATCCTGCGTAAAGCTATGGGCAAAAAAATTCCGGAGGTAATGGAAAAGGAACGCAAAAATTTTATTAGCGGCTGTATCAAAAACGAAATAAGAGAGAGTACCGCCAGTAAAATATTCGACTTGATTGAATATTTTTCCGGATACGGATTTAATAAATCGCATTCAACCGCTTACGCTTTAATCTCCTATCGCACCGCTTATTTAAAAGCAAATTATCCGGTGGAGTTTATGACGGCCTTACTGACTTCGGAACGCGATAATACGGATAAAATCGTTGAATATGTCAACGAATCGACGCGGATGGGGTTAAAAGTACAGCCGCCGGATATAAATGAAAGCGACGCGCTTTTTAAGGTTGAAGATGCCAAAACTATCCGCTTCGGCCTTTTAGCGATAAAAAATGTCGGCCTAGGCGCGGCGGAGTCTATCGTCGGAGCCCGAAAAAACGGAAAATTTAAAACCCTGGAAGATTTTTGCCATTTACTGGATTTAAGATTGGTAAACCGCAAAGTTTTAGAAAGCCTGATTAAATGCGGGGCCCTGGATTATTTCGGTAAATCCCGCGCCGGTATGCTGGCTAGCCTGGAGATAATCCTGGAAACAGCGCAAAAAGCGCAAAAAGAAAAATCCAGCGGCCAACTTTCATTTTTTGATCAAGCCATCCAAGAAAACGGATTTAAGAAAACAGAAAATAATCTACCCAATCTGAAAGAATGGCCGGAACCACAGCTGCTTGCCTTTGAAAAAAATATGTTGGGTTTTTACGTCAGCGGACACCCCTTGGCCCGCTATGCCAAACAGCTGAAACGTTTCGTTTCCTGCTCTACATCCAGTTTAAGCCAACATAAGGACCAAGATACGGTTAAGATGGTCGGATTGATTGTTAAGATCAAACAAACAGTCACCCGGGCAAAGCAAGAGAAAATGGCAATTTTAAAAATTGAGGATCTGGACGGCGCAGTAGAAGCGCTGGTTTTTCCCCGCGCCTTTAATAAAATTAGTTCTTATATCCAACCCAACAGCATCGTGCATATCCGGGGCGTATTGGACCTTAAACAGGAGGATACGCCTAAAATAATTGTCGAGGACATGTTCCCGTTCGAAGAGATCTATAAATTAATCACCGCGATGAATATTAATTTAAGCGGCATTAGAGAAAGTATCTTTGAATCTTTAAAAACTCTGCTGGGCGATTACCGCGGCAACATTCCCGTATATTTACGCCTGGATACCAACCTCACCGGTAGGCCTAGCTATCCAGCTGGCAAGCCGGCACCGGCTAAATCCCGGGTTCAGCTGGTGGTCGGAGAAGGGCTTTATGTTTCTCCTAATGAAAAACTTATCCAGGATTTAGATGAATTATTAGGTGAAGAGCGCTTATCGCTGGTAATTTAATCCAAGTTTAGAGTTTTTTCTTGACACTCTAACTTTTTGCTGTTATTATGGTTAGCAACTGGAGGACCTAAGATGACCAAGAAAGATATTGTCTTAAAAGTATCCGATGAAACTAATTTAAAACAGATAGATGTCAAAGAAGTTGTGCAAAAAACCTTCGATTGCATTATTGACGCCTTAGTCAGGGGCGAAAAAATTGAATTACGTAATTTTGGTGTTTTTAAGGTTAAGCAAAGAAGAAGCCGCACAGGCAGAAATCCGCGCACTAATCAGGTCATTCCTGTCCCGCCCAGAAAAGTAGTTATCTTTAAAGCTGGCTTGGAAATGAAACAAAAAATTAAATAAACCTTTTAAAAAATAAAAAAATAACTAATGTTTAAAAGAGTCCCCGGGACTAAAGATATCCTGCCTGAGGAAACATCTTCTTGGCAGAGAATTGAAACAGAAGCGCGTAAAGTATTTTCTCTTTATAATTACCATGAGATTCGTACCCCGATCATTGAAGATGCAACGCTATTTAACCGCACGCTGGGAGCAACCTCCGAAATTGTGGGTAAACAAATGTTTCTTATTCATAACCAGGAAGATACCTACGCTTTGCGCCCGGAAGGCACTGCCTCGATCGTGCGCAGCTACCTGGAAAATAATTTAGATAAAACCAGCGGTTTTACCAAATTATACTATATCGGCCCGATGTTCCGGCTAGAACGGCCGCAAAAAGGAAGATTACGCCAATTTCATCATGTTGGCTGCGAAGCAATTGGCTCACTTGATGCCTCACTTGATGTAGAAATAATCGCTTTGGCCAAACAACTGCTGGAGAATTTTAATATCACAGGCTATAAAATTAACCTTAACAGCCTGGGCTGCCCACAAGACCAAGAAGCCTTAAGCTTAAAACTTAAAGAAAAATTACAGGATAGATCCCCGGAACTCTGCGCGAATTGTCAGGAAAGAATTAAGAATAACGTTTTAAGAGTTTTAGACTGTAAAAATGAACAATGTCAGAAAATTGTTAAAACGCTCTCAATCAATCAATCGCATCTCTGCCCGGATTGCACCAACCACTTTGAAGAGGTTAAAAATGGATTGCAGATTCTAAATATCCCGTTTCAGATCCAGGACCAACTGGTACGCGGCCTGGATTATTACAATCGCACGGTATTTGAAATTACGCATAGCAATCTGGGCAGCCAGGATGCTATCGGAGCCGGGGGCCGCTACAATAATTTAGTCCGCCAATTAGGAGGCCCTGACCTGGGAGGAATAGGTTTTGCCTTTGGCGTAGAGCGGCTGCTTTTAGCCGCGGAAACATTAGTTAATACCCCGCAAAAAAAATTAGTTTATCTAATTACACTGGGAAAAGCCGCCAAAGAAGCCGGTATAAAAATATTAAACCAGCTGCGCAAATCCGGAATTGCCTGCGATACGGATTTTTTGAATAAATCTTTAAAAGCCGCCCTACGGGCCGCCAATGACGCCGGGGCAAATACAGTCTTAATTTTAGGAGATGATGAATTAAAAAATAATCTTATTACCCTCAGAGATATGACAAAAAGCACCCAAAAAGAAGTCAAAATAGAAAACTTAAGCGAGGAATTAAAATGTTAAGAACGCATACTTGCGGCCAACTTACCTCACTCGACATAGGCAAACAAGTTACGCTCTGCGGCTGGGTAGCCAATCGGCGCGACCACGGTAAACTGATTTTTATTGATATCCGTGACCGCTATGGTTTAACTCAGGTAGTTTTTATTCCTAAAGAATCCAAAGACGCCTATATCTTAGCCCAAGAGTTAAGAAGCGAATTCGTAATTAAATTAAGCGGGCTGGTGAATAAGCGCCCTGGCGGAACAATTAACGCAAAGCTGGCAACCGGAGAAGTAGAGATCTTGGCCCAAGAACTAGAAATCCTAAATCCCAGCAACACTCCGCCATTTGAAATTCAGGACGACATCGAAATAACCGAGGAGCTGCGCCTTAAATACCGCTACTTAGACCTCAGAAGGAATAAAGTTTTTAACAATCTTCTTTTACGCAGTAATCTTTATAAAGTTATCCGCGGCTATTTAGGTAATAAAGATTTCATTGAATGCGAAACTCCCATACTTACCAAATCTACCCCGGAAGGCGCGCGCGATTACCTGGTTCCCTCCAGGGCAAACCCCGGACAATTTTTCGCTTTACCTCAATCACCGCAATTGTTCAAGCAGATCCTGATGGTAAGCGGAATTGAGAAATATTATCAAATTGCCAAATGCTTCCGCGATGAAGACCTGCGCGCAGACCGTCAGCCTGAATTTACGCAGTTGGATATCGAGATGTCCTTTGTCAACGAAGAGGACATTTTTTCCTTAACCGAAGAATTAATGAAATCTATTCTCAAAGAATTAAAAGATATCGACATTCCGGTGCCTTTTCCCCGCCTAAGCTATCAAAATGCTCTGGAAAAATATAAATCGGATAAACCCGACCTAAGGAGCGAAACAAAAACAGAATTTGCTTTTTGCTGGGTGGTGGATTTTCCGCTTTTTAAATTTAACACTGAAGAAAAACGCTGGGAGAGCGAACACCATCCTTTTACCGCGCCCATTGACGAAGATTTAGAAAATCTGGAAAAAACTCCGGATAAAATCAAATCCCGCTCGTACGACTTGGTTTTAAACGGGATGGAACTTGGCTCCGGCTCGATAAGAATTCACCGCCAGGAACTTCAAGAGAAGATTTTTAATATTATCGGAATTAAAAAAGAGGAGGCCGTTAAACGTTTTGGTTTCTTGCTCGAGGCCTTTCAATACGGAGCGCCTCCGCACGGAGGGGTTGCTTTTGGATTAGACAGATTATTGGCCATACTTTCCGCCGAATCCAGCATTCGCGAAGTGATTACTTTTCCTAAGACTTCCGCGGCATTCTGCCCATTAACCAACGCGCCAACAGAAGTAGAAGATAAGCAATTAAAAGAATTAGGCCTAACTATTAAAAAGGGAGGGAAATAAAATGGACAGAATTAAACTAGCGGGAATTTGCGTATTAGCGTCAACCTTGGCCTTATCCGGATGCGTAACCAGAACCTACAACTTAACCCGCGATCGGGTTGATCAGGATTTATCTGCAACATCCGGAAACAGAGGCTTTCTTATGGGTAATGCTCCTCAACCCAAGGATAGAGAAACTACCCGCACGGTCAGAGTCTTTGAAATAGAATTAGGTAAAGGCAACAAATCCAATATTAGCTGCCCGGCGGCTACTCCGTTGGCAAGTACCACAGAAGAACCTGCTTTAATGGCAGAACAAACAATGCCGCTTGAAACAGGGCTTGAGAATTTCGAGAATTACACCGTAGCTAAAAATGATACTCTGCAAAAAATTTCTAAGAAGTTTTATGGAACAACCAAAAAATGGACCAAAATTTACGCAGCCAATAAAGATATTTTACGCGGCCCGGACAAACTTTACCCCGGCCAAACAATAAAAATCCCTTCCGGTTCCAAATTAGAAAACAGAACTGAAAAGGCTGATACGTCAAACGAAAATCTTAAATAAGCCTTACAATAAATAATCCTTATTGAAGCGCATGCTAAAACTATTCAATAAAAATAATCTTTATTTAACGCTAATCTGCGCTTGGCTATTTCTTTTCAGCTACATTATCCGCTTAAACCCGGCAATACCGTTTTCCTTAATTATCCTTTATGCCTGTTTTTATAAAAAGTTTTCCGACACTAAAAACGCAAGCCTGCTTAATTTAAGTTTTCTTTATCTTGTTTCATTTTCACTGGGCTATAGCTTACTTAAAAACGGTTTATCTATTTATTTTGTCCCGATCACGATTATCCCGATGCTGAGCGTGCTCCTGCTTAATAATCTTGAGATAGCTTACTTCCTGTCACTAGGGACATCTTTATCTTTAGCGGCAATCAGCCCGGAACCGTTTAAAGCTTTTTTTATTTTTATGACATCGTGCGCCTGCGCGATATTAATGATTAAGGGGGCGCGTAAACGCACCCGGATAATTCAGGCAGGGTTTATTGCCAGTTTGGCATTATTGCTAAGCTTACTGCTGCTGGAATACCTCAGGATTAATCAAACCCAAAGGTATTTAATCATTCTAGCCAACGGCCTGCTTTGCGGAATAATCACCCTGGGAATCTTGCCATTATTTGAATATTTATTGCGCAGCGTAACCAATATCAGCCTGCTGGAATTAGCCGATTCCAATCAGCCGATCTTACAACGCATGATCCTGGAAGCGCCCGGCACTTACCATCACAGCTTGATTGTCGGCAACATGTCCGATACTGCCTGCTCGGCAGTAGGGGCCAACGGCCTCTTGGCCAGAATCGGAGCCTATTATCATGATATCGGGAAATTACAAAAACCGGAATACTTTATCGAAAATCAGAATATCAGAAAAAATGCTCACGATGCGCTTTCTCCGACCATGAGTAAATTAATCATTATGAATCACATTAAAGAAGGCTTAGAGCTGGCTAAAAAATATAAATTAAGCCCGGTGCTTTGGGATTTTATCCAGCGGCATCACGGCAATAGCCTGGTCTACTATTTTTACCGTAGAGCCTTGGAAGACAAACAAGAGGATCAGGAAATAAGTGAAGAAGGATTCCGCTATCCCGGCCCTAAACCAAATACTTTGGAAACCGCGATTGTGCTTTTGGCTGACTCCGTTGAAGCAGCGACGCGCTCTCTGGCCGACCCTACTCCGGATAAAATCGATGAAATGGTGCACAAAGTAATCAACAATAAATTTATCGACGGACAGCTTGATGAATGCGAGCTGACCTTAAAAGATATGGAAAAAATATCCGGTATTTTTAGTAAAATATTAAGCGGCATCTATCATAGCCGCCTAAACTATCCCCCAGAAACAAAACATGAAAATAACCATAAAAAACCTGCAAAATAAATTACCCCTGGGCCAGACAAAAATTAAGAATTTAATCCGCAGGATCTTAAAGGGAGAAAATATTACCGCATCCGGATGGATCAATATTTGTTTCGTGGATAATGCATTGATTAAAAAATTTAACTCTAAATTCCTCAAATCCAGGAGCTCTACCGACGTTCTAGCTTTTAATTTAGGAAACAAAAGGAAAATAATGCTGGCAGACATCATGATTTCCACCGACCAAGCCATACTCCAGGCGCGCAGCTTTAAAACAACCCCCGGCTATGAATTACTGCTTTATGTTGCCCATGGCCTACTGCACATACTAGGATTTAACGATCATTCTCCAGAACAAATTAAATTAATGCGTAAAAAAGAAAGCGAATATGTCGATAGATAAAGCTTGCGGTTTAGTTTTAAATAAGCGCGACTTACGGGAAACTTCCATCCTGGTTGATTTCTATACCCGGGAGTTCGGTAAGGTCAGCGGGATACTCAAAGGAATACGCACGGAACCGGAGAAATTCGCCTCCAATTTAGAGCTTTTCTCGTTAAATGAAATAATTTTCTACCGCAAAACCCATTCCAGCCTACATCTGGTGAGCCAGGCAGATAAAATAGATAACTTCACCGGCATCAGGCAGAACGTAGAAAGAATTTCCACAGCAAGTTTTATGATGGAACTGATTAACTCCGTAATGCAAGCTGAAGATGCCAACGCCGATGTATTTAATCTGGCTTTAGCCAGCCTTAAAGAACTGGAAACAAATTATAATCCTGAGAAAATCGCCACAATCTTTAAAATTAAAATGCTTAACCTTTCAGGATTTAAACCTCATTTTGATTCTTGTGTTTCCTGCCTGGACAAAATAATGGGCCAATCTAAGTTCAGCCTGGCTCTCGGAGGGCTGCTTTGCCCGCGCTGTATGGCCAAAGACCCCACGAGTCGAGCGATATTCCGCGGCACCATCGCCACTGTCCTGCATATTGAGCGCAACAGCTTTGCCGCCAGCCTCAACTTAGGAATGAACCCTTTAATAAAAAAAGAGCTGGATTTAATCCTGAATTCTTTCTTAAATTTTCATCTTGGCCGCGAGCTTAAATCGCAAAAACTTCTGAATAAACTGGAAATGGCGGTGAGATCATGAAAATTGTCGTTGTCGGCCCTGGCGCAATGGGATGTTTAATTGCCGCGTTTTTATCCAAATCTAAAGAAGAGATTTGGCTACTGGATAAAAATAAGGAGAGAGCGGCAAAGATAAACGGATCCGGAATTACTTTGGAAAGTTCATCCGGCTCCTGGAAGGCGCAAGTCAAAACCACAGCTAATCCAGGCGAAATCGGCCGGGCCGAACTGATCATTATCTGCGTAAAATCATTCAATACTAAACAGGCTGTCGAAGGAATCAAACCTCTGTTGGGCGAAAACACTAAAATTTTAACCTTGCAAAACGGAATGGGCAATATCGAAATCATCTCCGAAATAGCCACAGAGGATAGGATTATTGCCGGAGTCACCAACGAAGGCTCGACGCTAATCGATACGGGTAAAATCCGCCACGCCGGGCACGGCGAAACCATTATCGGAACAATCAACGGAAAAACACCGGTTGAAATGCGCGCCATCCGCGAAATATTTAATAAAATAGGTTTTGAAACTAAAATATCCCGCGACATTAAGAGCCTGATCTGGTCGAAGTTAATTATTAACGTGGGGATCAACGCTTTAAGCGCCCTTACCCGCCTGCCCAACGGAAAACTCATGGAATGCGAAGGAACCCGAAGGATTTTAAGGGACGCGGTTATCGAAGCAACGCGAGTTGCTAAAAGAAAACGCGTAAAATTAATCTTTGACGATCCGTTGGCCAAAGTAGAAGCGGTTTGCGAAGGCACAAGCGAAAATCTTTCCTCAATGCTTCAGGATGTTTTAAAGAAAAAACGCACCGAGGTTGACTTTATTAACGGAGTAATCGTCCGGCTGGGCCAGGAATTAGGAATCAACGTACCAACTAATAAATTTCTGCTGGATTTGATAAAAACTATTGAATCCAGCTATTCGTATTCTATCTAAAATAAAGGGGACGGTTCTCTTTAGAGAACCGTCCCCTGATTCATAAGATGGCTTATAACCCAAAGTTACGCAAATATTTAGTTATTTTTCTAATTATCGGCTGGAGCATGACTTTAATTTATTTTTTGCTAATGAAGTTAACCCGCTAAAGATGAATACGCTTAATTCAACCAATAATATACATATTTCAGCAGCTAAGATGTTTATTTTTTTCTCTCAGCTGATGGATAAACCCGTATTGGATAAAAACGGGGCGACAGCCGGAGAAATTTATGACCTGGCGGTAAAAGCTTCTCAAGTTTACCCGATTTCCGATGCTCTGATTATCCGCCAAGGTTTTCCTAACCGTAAATACGCGCTAATCAATTGGGGCGACATTGAAAAAATCGACAGCGAAGGAGTTAAACTAAAAATAGAAAAATCCGTTTTAAATTTCAATCAGATTCACGATGAAAAAAAAGAATTTACCCTAAGGCGGGACATACTTGATCAGCAGGTAGTGGACACCCATAATCATAAAGTTATCCGCGTTAACGATATCCAACTTTTGGTCGTTGACCATGCCCTAATGATCGCCCACGTGGACATCGGCAGCCGCGGCCTGCTCAGGCGCCTAGGCTTTGAAAAAATCGTCGACTTAATGGTAAAGTTGTTTAATCCCGGAGCAAAATACCTTAAAAACGAACATTTAATCTCCTGGAAACATATTCAACCTTTGGCAATTAATCCGGTAAGCATGACGATAAAAATCGACCTGCCGCAGAAAAATCTTTTAAGTATACCCGCGGCAGATTTAGGAGATATCTTTCTGGATCTAAATATCAATCATCAGATCGCTCTCTTTAAATCCTTAAACCTGGTTAATAAAACCAAGATCTTTACCAATATTGATTTTAAAACCCAAAATTCACTATTGGAAGAACTAAATGATTTTGAAATTTCCGAGCTGCTTAACAATATCCCTTCGGACGAGGCTACGGATTTTTTAGAAAAATTATCCAGTGAGAAGACCAAACACATTCTAAGCCTGATAGAAAATAAATACTCTAAACGCCTCTCGCAGCTTTTAGGTTATTCCGGAGATTCTGCCGGCGGGCTGATGACCACCGAGTATATTGCTTTCACCAAAGACACCCTTGTCCAAACAGCCTTAGACCAAATCCGCCAGCGTAAATTTAAATCCGAACCGGCGCAATTTATTTATATCATTGACGAAACGCAGCATTTAATTTCGGCAACTAACTTTCGCAGGATTATTTTGGCTAACCCCACGGAACCAATTCAAAACTCCGCCTTTCCCAAGACATATTTTGTGCGCCTGGATTCCAGCATCAAAGAGGTTGCCTACTTAATGGAAAAATATAAATATTTTGCTATTCCCGTAGTGGATGAAAATAACGTTTTGCAGGGGATCATCACGGTTGATGACATCCTCAGCCAACTGATTGCTTTTGCCTGGCGCAGGCTCAAGCGCATAAAGATTATGCAAAAAACATGAAAAACCTAAAAACTTTTTGGGCAAAAATTTTAATTTTTCTTTCCGTAATGGGCCCGGGAATTATTACGGCCAACGTCGATAATGACGCCGGAGGAATTACCACTTACTCCGTAGCCGGGGCGCACTTTGGCTACGCTTTAATCTGGTCGTTTATTCCGATTATTATTGCCTTAGTAATTATTCAAGAGATGTGCAGCCGGATGGCGGTGGTTACGGGTAAAGGCCTGGCGGACTTAATCCGCGAAGAGTTCGGAGTCAGAGTTACATTCTACGCGATGACAGTTCTGGTTCTTTCCAACATTTTCAATACGATCTCAGAATTTGCCGGCATTGCCGCCAGCGCCGAACTTTTCGGGCTCAGCAAATACCTCCTGGTGCCGATTTGCGCGCTATTTGTCTGGTGGCTAATTGTTAAAGGCACCTATAAATCAGTGGAAAAAGTATTTTTATTCGCTTGTTTATTTTATGTTTGCTATATCGTCTCCGGGTTTCTTTCTAAACCGGATTGGAACTTAATCGCCAAAAGCTCGGTTCATCCAACTTTTCAGTTTGATAAAGCCTATATTTTTATGCTTATCGGGGTGGTGGGCACAACAATTGCCCCCTGGATGCAATTCTACCAGCAATCTTCGGTAGTCGAAAAGGGAATTAAACTCGAAAATTATAAATACAGCCGCCTGGATGTAATCATCGGCGCCTTTGTCGTCAATATTATCGCCATTTTCATTATTATTGTCTGCGCCAACACGCTTTTTGCCAATGGCATTAGAATCGAAACCGCCAAAGACGCAGCCCTTGCCTTAAAACCATTGGCCGGACAATACTGTTTTTATCTCTTTGCCTTTGGCTTACTCAATGCCTCAGTATTTTCTGCCTGTATTTTACCGCTTTCTACGGCATATTCGGTATGCGAAGGGATGGGCTGGGAGATCGGAGTCAATCGCACCTTTAAAGAAGCCCCGCAATTTTATAGTTTATATACCGCAATTATTGTAATCGGCGCGGCGGTAATCTTGATTCCGGGAGTTAAGCTGGTACCAATTATGCTTATCTCTCAGGCGACCAACGGGATTCTACTGCCTTTTGTATTGATCTTCATGCTGCTTTTAGTAAATAACAAAAGGCTAATGGGTAAATACACTAACTCTAAATTTTATAATTTCTGCGCCATACTCATAATCGTAACGATGATTCTGCTTTCTCTATTTCTATTTTTTACGGTATTTATCAAATAAACTTTTATGAATATCCACGAAATTAAAAACCTTAAAAACCAGCGCAAGATTACCATGCTAACTGCCTATGACTATCCAGTTGCCAACCTGGTCGATAAAGCCGGAATTGATATAATTTTAGTCGGCGATTCTTTAGCTAATGTCGTCTTAGGGCTGGAATCTACCACTCAGGTAGGAATGCCGGAAATGCTGCACCACACTAAAGCAGTCAGCCGGGCAGTAAAGAACGCTTTATTAATCGCGGACATGCCCTATAGCTCTTATCAACTTAATCCCCAAGAATGCCTGAGCAATGCTCAGAAATTTATCAACGAAGCGGGCTGCCAAGCGGTTAAACTAGAATGGTTTGATGATTGTTTAAAGGTAACTGAGCAAATTATTCAAGCGGGAATTCCGGTAATGGGCCATATCGGCCTGACTCCGCAAACAGCGGATAGAATCGGAGGCTTCAAGGTTCAGGGCAAAGACGCCCAAAGCGCCCAGATACTTATTGAGCAGGCTAAATCTTTAGAAAGATTAGGGTGTTTTGCCATAATTTTAGAATGCGTGCCGGATAAGCTAGCGGAATTAATTACCCTGAAACTAAAAATCCCGACTATCGGCATCGGCGCGGGCATTCATTGCGACGGACAGGTCCTGGTGATTAACGACATGCTCGGCCTTTTCCAACGCAAGAGCCCGAAATTTGTCAAGAAATACGCCGATCTAACGTCGATTATTTTAAAAGCGGTCGATGATTTTAAAAATGAAATTCTTCAGGAAAAATTCCCCGGCCCGGAACATACTTTTACAATCAAAGAAGAGGAGTTTAAGAAAATCGATGGCCGCTAAACGCCTGATCAAATATTTAATTAATACGGCCGTGCTTAGTTTGGCGGTGGTTTTTGTCATCAAAGTTGCCGGCCCGAATTTATTAATCCAGTATATTTCTTACGGCATCGGAGACTGCAAAAGTATTCCTATCCTTTGTATGGAGCCGGATGAAAAAATAACCCGGACTGAGCCGGTTTTAGAAGGCTACCGGCAAGAATTAATTACGCAAAATTTTCCCAACCTGAGCATTTCCTGCCCTAAAGGTTTTACCCTGGTGCAAGAATTAATTAAGCGGCCATATTATAAAAAAAATAAACGGTTGGATAACGGAAGAATAATCTATCTTTTGCATCAACAACCGGGAGAATTTTTAAAACTTTACCCCGATGTCAAAAAACAGGGAGTAACGAATAACTATGAATTTATCCGCCGGTTAAATTTTGCCAATCTTAACCAAGTTAAAAATATAACTGACGCATTTTTTATAATTATGAAAAGCGTCTTTACCCCGGATTTGGGCAACCAAAAAATCGTTAGAATGATCAGGGTGCAAACACAACAATTCCGGGGTTTTATAAATTATAATCTTTCTCTGCCGAATAGTTATTATGATTGCAACCTGATTGACCCCCAAGATAATTTTTATAAAGTATACATTAAGGATATCGGCAATAGCCTGGATTTAAATAAAGTGCTTGTAATTATCTCAACTATAAAACCAGTTGGATAATTATAATCAATCTCTGCTTGACTTTTGTCCTAAATTGAGCTAAAAATAAAGACTATGTCGGAAAATTTGATGGAGAAAATCGGTTCCCTGTGCAAGCGCCGGGGTTTTATCTTTCAGGGAAGCGAAATTTACGGCGGCTTAAGCAATACCTGGGATTACGGCCCTCACGGAGTTGAATTAAAGAATAACCTTAAACGTGCCTGGTGGAAGGCCTGTGTCTATGAAAGAAATGATGTCTTTGGCATGGATGCGGCCATCCTGATGCACCCTCGCGTCTGGGAAGCCAGCGGACACCTTAAGAACTTCAATGATCCTTTTATAAAATGTCCTGCCTGTTTACAATTCTTTAAGTCCGATAAAATCTGGGAAGAAATTTGGAATAGCGCATGGTTTACATCGCTCAGAGAGATAATGGCCGGAGACAAAGACAGCTCCGTTATGATTAAGTGGGCAAAAAAAGAAGGAAAAAAATTAGCTCCAAATTTAAATCTGGTCAAAGAACCTGAAATCACTATTTCCTGGATTGCCGATCTTCATCAAAAGTTTGGCGGAGTTGAATTTGATTTTAAGACTTATGTTGGCAGGATAGCCTGTTCTCGTGATGGGGTGGCTAAAATTCCCTGCCCAAAATGCGGAAATGAACTTCCTGAGCATTCAATGGAAGCGAATCTAATGCTCGAAACACTTTTTGGGCCGATGAAAGAAACAGCCCAAAAAGTATATCTTCGCCCGGAAACCGCCCAAGGGATGTTTGTAAACTTCTTAAATATCCTGGATTCCAAGCATCCTAAACTGCCTTTTGGCCTGGCCCAAATCGGTAAATCATTCCGCAATGAGATCACTCCGGGAAATTTCACTTTTCGCACCCGTGAATTCGAACAGATGGAGATTGAATATTTTTGCCGGCCGGAAAATGCTAATGAAATTTATGAAACCTGGGTAACCGAAAGATTTAACTGGTATTTAAATTTAGGAATAAAAAAAGAGAACTTGCGCCGCCGCTTACATGAAAAAGACGAACTGGCGCATTACGCTAAAGCCTGCACGGACATCGAATATAACTTTCCCTTTGGGTGGAGCGAGCTGGAAGGGATCGCTAACCGCACAGACTTTGATTTAAAACAGCACTCTAAATTCAGCGGCAAAGAGCTGCAGTATTTCGATGACCAAAAGAAAGAAAGATTCTATCCCTATATTATTGAGCCTTCCGGAGGAGTAGATAGAAGCATTTTAGCGATACTAGTTGACGCTTATCATGAAGAACAAGTTAAAGAAGATACCCGCGTAGTCTTAAAATTAAACAAGGATCTGGCTCCGACAAAAATCGCCGTGCTGCCGCTTTTACGCAACCGTCCGGAGATTGTGGAACTAGCGAAAAATATCGCCAAAGACCTAAAAAAATCCTTGGTTACGGTCTATGATGATACCGGGGCCATCGGCAAGCTTTATCGCCGGCAAGATGAAGTCGGCACGCTATTCTGCGTAACCGTGGACGTCCAAAGCTTAGAAGACAAGCAAGTCACCGTGCGCAGTCGAGACACCATGTTACAAGAAAGAGTTTCACAAGATAAATTAAAAGAGTATTTAACCAACCAACTTAGTTAAGAAAGGCAGGGTTTAAAAAGTAATGGCCAAGAAATACGTTTACTCCTTCGGTGGCGGCAAAGCGGACGGCAATGAAAGCATGAAAAACCTCCTCGGTGGCAAAGGCGCCAACCTGGCGGAGATGGCCGGAAACAAAAATTTAATGCTGCCTGTGCCTCCGGGATTTACCTGCACTACCGAAGTCTGCACATATTATTATCAGAATAAAAAGAAGTACCCCCAAGAATTAAAAACTCAAGTCCTGACAGCTTTAGAAAAAATCGAAAAATTAATGGGGAAAAAATTCGGCGACGCCAATAATCCGCTTTTATTTTCCGTACGCAGCGGCGCCAGAAAATCTATGCCCGGGATGATGGAAACAGTTTTAAATGTCGGCCTGACTGAGAAAACTATTCCCGGCCTGATTAAAAAAAGCGGCAACGACCGTTTTGTTTATGACGCCTACCGCCGGCTGATTATGATGTATTCTGATGTAGTAATGGAGAAAGCTGCCGGAATCGAACCCAAAGGAGAAGAGGGCATCCGTAAACAATTAGAAGCCGTTATGGGACAGTTGAAAAAATCTAAAAACTATACTAGTGATACGGATTTAAATGTCGATGATTTAAAAAAACTCTGCGCCCAATTTAAAATTAAGATTAAAGAGGTCCTGAGGAAAGAATTTCCCGATGAGCCGATGGAGCAGCTCTGGGGCGGAATTGGGGCGGTATTTTCTTCCTGGAACGGAAAACGCGCGATCAGCTACCGCAGGATCGAAAGTATTCCCGATGAGTGGGGCACCGCGGTAAACGTACAGGTTATGGTTTTTGGAAATATGGGCGATGATTCGGCTACCGGAGTTGCCTTTACGCGTAACCCGGGAAACGGAGAAAATAATTTCTATGGCGAATACTTAATCAACGCTCAGGGTGAAGATGTCGTTGCCGGTATCCGCACTCCGGCTCCGATCAATGAATATTCCACCTCCAGCCATAATAAAGAATTGCTCACTTTAGAAAAAGCCATGCCCAGAATTTACAAAGAGCTATATTCTATCCAAAACCGCCTAGAAAAACATTATCATGATATGCAAGATATCGAGTTTACAATTGAAAAGGGCCGGCTCTTTATGCTGCAATGCCGCAACGGTAAGCGTAACGGACCGGCAGCAGTGCGTATGGCCGTAGATATGGTCAAAGAAAAGATGATTAAAAAGGAGCAGGCGATAATGCGTGTAACTTGCGCGCAACTGGATGAATTACTCCATCCGATTATTGATCCTAAAACCGAAATTACGGTTAAACCTTTTGCCAAAGGATTACCTGCGGGCCCGGGAGGGGCAAGCGGCCAAATTGTTTTCTCATCCCAGGACGCGGTAGCTTGGGCCAAAGCCGGTAAAAAAGTAATCCTGGTGCGCGAAGAGACTAATCCGGAAGATGTTGAAGGTATGCGCGTCGCCCAGGCGATCCTTACCGCCCGCGGAGGTATGACCAGTCACGCGGCATTAGTTGCCCGCGGTTGGGGTAAATGTTGTATTGTCGGCTGCAGCCGGATGCATGTTGATCTGGAAAAGAAAACTTTAAGTGCAACAGATAAAACATTATCTGAAGGCGACTGGATTACCTTAAACGGAACTAAGGGCAATGTTTACGAAGGCCAGCTTCCGATGATGGATGCTACCGAAGAAAACATGATCCTTTCAGAATTTTTAAAAATATGCGATGGAATAAAAAAATTAGGTATCCGGACTAACGCCGATACCCCGGAAGATGCCCAAAAAGCGCTGCAATTCGGAGCTAAAGGCATCGGGCTTTTCCGCACCGAGCATATGTTCTACGGCAAAGGCTCGGATCAACCGCTGTTTTTGCTGCGCAAAATGATTATTTCTAAAACTGTTGAAGAAAGACAGAAAGCATTGGATGAATTATTTCCTTTTGTCAAAAAAGACCTTAAAGGAACCATTGCCGCGATGGATGGCTACCCAGTAGTCATCCGCCTGCTGGATCCGCCGCTGCATGAATTCGTGCCGCGCGAACAGGCCAAACTCGAACAACTGGCTAATGATTTAAAAATCGATATGAAGGAGTTGTCTAAAAGAGCCGAAGGCCTGCACGAATCTAATCCGATGATGGGCCATCGCGGCGTGCGCTTAGGAATTACTTATCCTGAGATTAGCGCTATGCAAATCCGGGCGATTTTAGAAGCGGCCGCGGAATTAGTCAAAGAGGGCAAAGATCCCTATCCGGAGATCATGATCCCGGTTGTTTGCGATGTAAAAGAACTAGAGGATCAATTTGCTATTGCTGAAAAAATACATAAGGAAGTACTAGCAAAATACGGATTAAAGAAACTAAAATATCTTCTGGGAACGATGATTGAAATACCGCGGGCGGCATTTGTCGCGGATAAACTGGCAAAAGTCGCGCAGTTTTTCTCTTTCGGAACCAATGACATGACCCAAATGGGATTTGGTTTCTCCAGAGACGATATCGGCGGATTTTTACCGGAGTATATCAGTAAAGGTATCCTGCCTGAGGATCCATTTCAAAGTATCGACCAGGAGGGTATCGGAGAGTTAATTAAAATGGGTATCAAACGCGGACGCTCAACCAATAAAAACTTAGAGGTAGGTATCTGCGGAGAGCACGGAGGAGAACCTAAGTCTGTGGAGTTCTGCCATAATATAGGTATGGACTATGTCAGTTGTTCGCCGTTTAGAGTGCCAATTGCTCGATTAGCTGCGGCGCAAGCTGTATTAAAGAATAAAAAATAATGGAAGCCTTAAAAACGTATCTTAAAGAAGTCCGTTTAATTCCACTTTTAACTGCCAAGCAGGAAGTGGAATTAAACAAAAAAATCCGCAAGGGGGATGAAATTGCGCGCAAAGATATGATCCGCGCTAACCTGCGCCTGGTGATTAATATCGCCAAACGCTATATGCGTATGGGCACGCCTTTTTTGGATTTAATCGAAGAGGGCAACCTGGGATTAATCAAAGCGGTTGAGAAATTCGATCACCGTAAAGGCTTTCGTTTCTCGACTTATGCCGCCTGGTGGATCAAGCAGGGGATTACCCGCTCGATCAGCGAACAGGGCAAGATGATCCGCGTTCCGGTGTATATGAACGACCTGATCACTAAATGGAAAAAGAATAAAGAGCGCCTGAGCCAAAAATTAAAACGTATTCCTTCGGACAAGGAGATCGCCAAAAAATTACAACTTTCTCCGGAAAAGATGGACCAGATTAATTTCTGGATGTCCTCGACCACTTCATCTTTAGAGGCGCCAATCGGCGAAGATGATGAAAACCAGATCTCGGATTTAGTCGAAGATAAAAATGCCGCGTCTCCGGATGCCGGGATCGTCAAGCTGCTGGACCGGGAACGCATTGACAATCTTTTAGAAATTATGTCCGAACGCGAACGAGAAATCCTAGACTTACGTTTCGGACTGTCGCATATTAAACCCCAGACCCTGGCAGAAGTTGCCAAAAAGCTGGGAGTTTCCCGGGAAAGAATCCGCCAAATTGAAGAGGCCGCTTTAAAAAAATTAAGAAAATTCGTGGTCGGCCAGGAGAAAGAACTTTAATTTTTTGTCATTGCGAGGAGCTTAGCGACGAAGCAATCTAAACATGAAAAATAACTCATTATTAGAAAAATCCATCCGCAACATTCCTGATTTTCCTAAACCGGGAATTCTTTTTCGCGATGTCACGACTTTAATCCAGAACAAAGTTGCTTTTAAAAAAACCATCGAGTTGTTAGCTAAAAAATATAAAGGTAAGGGATTTAATAAGGTGGTCGGGGTGGAAGCGCGGGGATTTATTTTCGGCGCGGCGGTAGCTTATAAGATCGGAGCCGGTTTTGTGCCGGTACGCAAAAAAGGCAAACTACCTTATAAAACCATTTCGACAACTTATGAACTTGAATACGGCACTGATACTTTAGAAATTCATCAAGACGCGATTGTCCCGGGTGAAAAAATTTTAATTATCGATGACCTCCTGGCTACCGGCGGAACGGTTAAGGCAGTGACTGAATTGATCAATCAACTGGGAGGCAAAATCTCAGGTATCGGCTTTGTCATTGAACTGGTTGATTTGCACGGAAAAGATAAATTAAAAGAGTATCCAGTTTTTTCTTTAATAAAATATTAAACATTTACTTTGCGCCTGTAGCTCATTTTGGATAGAGCGAGGCTCTCCTAAGGCCTAGGTGGGTGGTTCGAATCCACCCAGGCGCATTAAAAATATAATTGTAATTGACATGGATTTCTCAAAAAAACTAAAAGCAATTGAATTAAGAAGAAAAGGTTTAAGTTATTCAGAAATAAGTAATTCTATTACTGTCTCTAAATCAACATTGAGCCGATGGCTAAAGGATATTAAATTATCTAAAAAGCATAAATCTCGTTTAAGTAAATTACAAGCCACCGGATATATAGGCGCTAAGACAAATCAAGCTAAAGCATTATTACATCATAAAAGAATTAAAGAGACTGCAAAAATAGAAGCAATAAAATTGTCCAAAAGACCATTCTTTATCGCGGGTTTAATGCTTTATTGGGCAGAAGGCGGTAAAAATTTTGGCCAACTACAGTTTAGCAATTCTGATCCAGATATGATAAAGTTAATGATGAAATGGTTTAGAAAATTTTGTAATGTGCCTGAAGAAAAGTTTAGGGTAGGGCTCTTTATTCATACATTACACGTTAGAAGAAACTGCCTTGATTTTTGGAGCAAAATTACTGGTTTACCGCTTGAGCAATTTAATAAACCTTATATAAAACCCACAATATTTAGTAACAGGAAAAATAAATTATATGAAGGCACCTGCGTAATAAAAGTGCACAGTAACGATTTGTTATCTAAAATGCTGGGGTGGATAGAAGGGGCGAAAATAACTTTTAATGTATAACTTACACGCGCACACATTTCTAAGCGACGGAGACCTGCTTCCCTCAGAAGTAGCGGTACGCTATCAAGATAAAGGTTATAAGGTAATTGCGATTACCGACCACGCCGACTACAGTAATATTAAGCAGGTTGCTCGAGCCATTGTGGAGTTTTGTAAACGCTGGCCGAAAGATTCGGCGATAAAAATCCTTCCCGGAATTGAATTAACCCATCTGCCTCCGGAACAATTTAAACCTCTGGCAGCTTTAGCCAGAAAAGAGGGGATTGCGATTATCATTGCCCACGGAGAAACCCCGGTTGAGCCGGTGGCCAAAGATACTAATCATTTAGCCTTAATGGCGGATATCGACATCCTGGCGCATCCCGGATTAATCTCTGACACAGATACGAAATTAGCCGCCCAACGCGGAGTATTTTTAGAGATCACCAGCCGGCGCGGGCACAAAGAAACCAATACCCATGTCCTAGATCAAGCCAGAAAATTCGGCGCAAAATTAATTTTAAATATCGATAGCCACACTCCGGAGGATATTATAACTTGCGACCAATTAATTAAAACCGGACTTGATAGCGGATTAACGCAAATTGAAATTGATAAAATTTATGCGGATGTTAAAACATTTTTAAACAGGAGGGGGTTAAAATGAAATTTGCTAAATTGCTTTTTGTATTCATTATTCTCTTAGCCGGCTGCGCCACTTTCTCAGACAGCTCCAAATCCAACACTTCCGGAATGCTTGAGCCGCAGTCAATCTTAAAATTTTCCGATGTGCCGGTCCCCGTGGGCTTAAAAGCGCTGCCTCAGGCATCCTATTCTTTTGAAAGCTCAGGAGTGCGCGTAGGAGTCTTAAAATACCAGGGTAAAGCCGACGCTGAACGCGTAATTAATTTTTATAAAGAACAGATGGCGATGTACAATTGGAACCTGGTCAATATCATCGAGTACGGCCAAAGACTGATGAACTTTGAACGGGAGAATGAAACCTGCATTATCACCCTGGAAACCAAGGGAAGCAGCGTAATTTTAACCATTTCCTTAGGGCCAAAATCCCAGAATCTAGCCAGGAAATCCCGGACTCCGGTTAAATAAATAAAAAACTCTTGACAAATATAGAGTTATAGGTAAAATAAGAATAATTAGTTAGTAAAATTTTCCTAGGCAATAATATTATAAAGCCTAGTTAACCATATATACACAAACAGTTAACAAAAAAGGAGGAGTAAAAAAATGGGTAAACGCTTAATTGCAGTATTAGCGCTTGCTTTAATAGTCGGCCTGACCTTTGGCGCCGCCTATGCAGAAGTGCAGAATGTGAAGGTATCAGGAGACATTAATGTTTTAGGTATTACCAGAAGCAATTTTGATCTTGGATATGGCCCAGTAAATAGTAATGACCAGAACCTTTTTGCTACACAAACTCGCATCAGAGTCGACGCTGACCTGACAGACAATGTCATGGCTACGGTAAGATTAATCAATGAAAGAAACTGGAGCGCTGAAACTGTCGCTACCACAGATATTGATCTTGACTTAGCTTATGTTACCTTAAAAGAATTCCTTTATTCGCCTCTTACTTTAACTGTAGGCCGCCAAGAATTAAGATTTGGCAATGCACTTATCGTGGGAAATGGTAACCAGCTAGCCAATGGCGCTGCAGCACTTAATGGATTACCGCGTGACTTAACCAGCCGCAAGGCGTTTGATGCCCTCAGAGCAACCTTGAATTATGATCCTTTGATCGTTGATGCTGTTTATGCAAAAGTTAGCGATGTAAACACTAACCTATCTGATGATATTGATTTATATGGAATTAATGCATCTTACGATATAAGCAAAAAATTAAATGTTCAGGCTTATGTCTGGAACAAAAAAGATAAATCAACAGTTTTAGCTGACAGCAAAAAAGACGATGTGACTACAATCGGCGCGTTAGTTTCCGGTTCACCAATCGAAAATTTAAAAACATCCTTAGAAGCCGCTTTACAAACCGGGCACAATAGAAGAAATAATGAAGCCGCGGCAAAACAACACCGTGGATTCGCTATTCAGGGTTTAGCAGATTACACTTTTGCTAAAACAAAATATACTCCTAACCTAGGAGTTGGTTACACCTATTTATCTGGTAATTCAAAGAAAGTATCTGGCTGGGATGCTATGTTCACTGACCAGAGATTAAATAGCATTGTTTATGCTATTTTACCCTACACCAATATGACTGTTTACAATGTCAAGGGTAGCGTAAAGCCAGTGGAAGATGTAACGCTTTCCGCAAACTATGGTTATTATCAGCTGAACAAGTCGGTTGCAACTATTACAAGCGCATCCACCGGCACTGCCATGGCAATCAACACCAGCAAGAAGAATCTTGGCAGCGAGATTGATTTAACCGCAACTTACGATTACACTGAAGATGTTCAGCTTGGTCTTACTGGCGGAGCATTCTGGAAGGGAACTGCATTTGCTGGTAGCAAAGGCGACACAGCAACACAGTTAATCGGTTCAATGAAGGTAGTATTCTAATACCTTTTATGTAGAAACACCAACCCTCGGAGGGTGCAAATCCTCCGAGGGTTTTTATTTAAGCGTCATCCTGAGGCGAAGCCGAAGGATCTCGTTTTTTAGATTCTTCGCCCTACGGGCTCAGAATGACTCATTTACCTATGCTTAATCTTGCCTTTATCTTCCACATGCATCAGCCGTATTATAAGAACCTCTTAACCCAGGAGAGCGAGCTTCCTTGGGTCAGGCTACACGGCGTCAAAGACTACCTGGATATGCTGCAAATCCTAGAAAAATTCCCTAAAATCAAACAAACCTTTAATGTTGTGCCGTCTTTATTTGAGCAAGTTGAGGATTACAATAACGGCAAGGTTAAAGATAAATTTTTTGAACTCTCAAAAAAACCTGCAGCTGATTTAACTAACCTTGATAAAGAATTTATTCTGCAAAGCTTTTTTTCCATTAATAACGAAAAGGTAATCTCAACTTTTCCCCGTTATTACCAACTCCAGGCCAAAAAACGCCATCATCAGGAATTTTCTACCCAGGATTATCTTGACCTGCAGCTTCTTTTTAACCTGGCCTGGATTGACCCATCATTCCGCCAGAATATTGGCGAATTAAAAAAAATAATATTAAAGGAAAGGTTCTTTACTGAAGAGGATAAAAAAATCGTTCTGGACAAACAACTAAGCATATTAAAAGAAATAATCCCCGCCTATTGCCTTTATAAACAGAATAATCAGATTGAAATCAGCGTTACGCCGTATTATCATCCGATTCTGCCGCTACTTTGCACGACTGATATCGCTAAAGTTGCCAACCCCAAAACACACTTACCTCACAAAGAGTTTCGCTATCCGCAAGACGCTAAATTCCAAATTGACAGCGCCGTAAAATATTACCGGGAAAAATTTGGCTGCGAGCCACTTGGTATGTGGCCGTCGGAAGAGGGGGTCAGTGAAGAGATCCTGCCGTTGATTATTAAATCCGGCATAAAATGGATTGTCACTGATGAGGCCATCCTATTTAAATCTTTGAAAACCAAAAAACGCGTATCCAAACTACTTTATCGGCCGCATCTCTTAAAAAGAAAGGAAGGAGAGCTTGCAATCGTTTTCCGTGACCGCAACCTTTCAGATTTAATCGGTTTTTCATATCATAAGATGAAAGAGATTGACGCCGTAAATGACTTTATGAAACATTTAGAAAATATTAACCATGCCTTTAAAGATAAAAATATCTTAGTCACCATTGCCATGGATGGTGAAAACGCCTGGGAATATTTCCGTAATGACGGCCATGATTTTTTGGAATTATTTTATCAACATCTGTCGGATGCGCCTTTTGTAAAAACCACGACCATCAGCGAATATTTAAAAGCTTACCCGGCAGAATCTGAAATAAAAAATTTAAGCCCCGGAAGCTGGATTTACGGTGAATTCGGCAAATGGATCGGCAATCCGCATAAAGTAAAGGCCTGGGAATGGCTGCTTGAAGCACGAAAAGCAATTCAGTGTCATTGCGAGAAGCCGCGAGGCGGCGACGAAGCAATCTCAGAGTTAGCCTGGAAGCAAATTTATGTTTTAGAAGGAAGCGATTGGTTCTGGTGGGCCGGAGAAGACCCTGATGGGTCATTCGATAAGCTATTCAGGCTGCATTTAACTAACTTTTATAAACTAATTAATCAAGAGCCTCCGGAATATTTAGCCAGCCCCTTAACCCCTTGACATAAATAGGGTTTTATGCTATAAATTGTGTTCAAATGAATAAGAAAGAGATTTACGAGCATCTGGCAAATATTTATCTGGATGCCTCATCTAAAACATCGAAGAAAAAACGCAAATTAAAACATTATCCTAAAACAATAATAGTTTCAATTATTTTAGGATTAGTATTTATTTCAACATTTGCCTATCCTCGCCTGTTTAATCAAAACAAAAACTCACAAATTGCCTTATTTTTGTACCAGGATACGGCAAAAATAAACTTTAATTTTGACCCGGCCAAAAAAGAAGTTCTAACCCTAAACCTGAAACAATTAAATTTAACTAAATACAAAACCTTGGGCTTTACGGTAAGAAAAGCCAACCCGAAAGATATAATTTCATTACGCGTGGAATTCACCAACCGCTTTAATGAAAAATCAGAAATTTATGTCAAAAACATCTCTCATAAATGGACAGAAGAAAAATGGGATTTTAGCCGATTTGCTAAAATCCTCGATTGGCAGGCGATGAAGACACTGGCTTTTAGCGTAGAAGAATGGAACGCCCGGGAAAAATCAGGAATAGTTTATCTGGATAATATACGAGTATTAAAATAAAGGGGACGGTTCTCGTACGAGAACCGTCCCCTAGATTTTAAAAGGGAGGAGTAATAAAAATGCGCATAATTTCAGTGGCGAATCAAAAGGGCGGCTGCGGCAAAACAACTACTTCCATAAATTTAGCGGCATCCTTAGCATCAAACGGCAGAAAAGTATTGCTGATTGACCTTGATCCCCAGGCGCACGCCACCAGCGGTTTAAATATCCAGGCTGAATTAAGTATCTATAATGTCCTTTCTAAAATTACGCATAAAAAAGCCAAGATTAATGAAATTATCCAGAATATCGGAGAGAATTTTGATATCGCGCCTTCTTCGATGATTTTAAGCACCATCGAACAGGAGCTAAGCGGTGAGATCGGCCGCGAATCCCGGCTTTGGGACACTTTAAAGAGCTTCCAAAGTAACTACGATTATATTCTAATTGACTGCCCGCCCAACCTGGGTATTCTAACCATTAATGCCATCCGGGCGGCCAGCGAAATAATCATCCCGGTTGAAGCCAGTAGATTCTCTTTAGAAGGGGTAAGCCAATTGACCAGTATCATTAATTTGGTTAAAGAAAGATTAAATCACACGGTAGATTTTCAGGTTTTAGTCACTAACTTTGATTCCCGCTTGGCGCATTCATTCAAAATGCTGGAGAAGATTAAAACTGACTACAAAAACCAATTGTTCTCCAATATTATTCACGTAAATGTAAAACTTAAAGAGGCTCAAAACGAAGGCCTGCACATCCATGTTTATGATAAGTACTGCCGCGGAGCAAAAGATTATTTCTCACTATCCCGGGAGATTATCACCCAAGAAAATCCGTCTATGTTACCAGCTGCGTTACCCAGCCTGGCTTTAGATAAAACTTTCGAAAAACGCTTAAAAGAAATATTAAAAGAAAGCTTGCCCAAATTAAATGAAGTCACGCTTACAGTCAAAGCTCCTGAGGCCCGCGAGGTTTATCTAGCAGGAGAATTTAATAACTGGAAGCTGGATGATAATAGCCGGATGGAACACGCCAATGGCTGCTGGACCAAGCAACTAAAATTAGACAACGGGAAATACCGTTATCGCTTTGTAATTGACGGAAATTGGACCGAGGACCCCGCTAACCCGTTAACCCAATTAAATAATTTCGGATCTTTAGATTCTTTACTGGAAGTAACCAAGTAATTTAGGAGCCTTAATGACCACCCCTCAAGAAGAACCAGAGATCCGCGAAGGCAAGTTTTTTGCCATAATTTCCTATGTTTCTTGCCTTTGCGTAATCAGCCTGGTTCTAAAAAAGAATAACAAATTTGCCCTTTATCATGCCAAACAAGGCTTGGTGCTTTTTGTGATGGAAGTAGCGGCGTTCATACTTTCCATTATTCCTTTGCTTGGCTGGTTGGTCGGAGTTTTCGGCTATGCGTTTTTTTTACTAGTTTCTATCTGGGCAATTATGCAAGCTGCCTTAGGCATTTACTGCCGTATACCGCTAGTTACTAAGATATCTGAGCAAGTCGTCATATAAGGAGGGCTCGCCATGGCTTTAAAAAAGAGAAAAAGAGTCAAAAAAGCGGCAAAAAAAATCACCAAAAAAACAGTTAAAAAAGCTAAAAAAAAGTTAATTAAGAAAAAACCTGTAACCAAGAAAAAACCCGCTTTAAAAAAGAATTCTGCTCTCAAGAAGAAATCCGCCTCAAAAAATAAACCCACTACCAAAAAAACTGCTAAACCAGAAGGCAAACTTATCGGCTTAATTACGCATTATTTTCCCCATGTCCAAGCCGCAGTGATCAAATTAAAAGGGCCTCTGGAAACCGGGGATAAAGTAAAAATTAAAGGGCATACCACCGATATTACCCAAACGGTTACCTCACTACAAATTGACCGAGTAGTTATTTCCAGCGCCAAAAAAGGCGATGAGATCGGCTTGCAGGTAATCTCCCGCGTCCGCCAGCAAGATAAGGTTTATAAAATTTAACGGCCTATGCGTTTTCTCGTTACCGGCGGAGCTGGTTTTATCGGTTCCCATATCACAGAGAAACTCCTCCAAGACGGCCATTTCGTGCGCGTTTTAGATAACTTTTCCAGCGGCAAAGTTTCCAACCTTGAATTCACTAAATTAATCAACAAAGATAACTTTGAGCTTATCCGTGGTGACATCCGCGATAAAGCTACTTGCGCTAAAGCCTGCGAAAAAATTGATTATATCAGCCATCAGGCAGCCCTGCGCAGCGTGCCTAAATCCATGCAAGACCCGGAAAGCTTTAATGACGTCAATATCAACGGCACGCTCAATCTGCTCCAGGCAGCTCTTAAAAACAAGGTAAAACGTTTGGTGATGGCCTCTTCAAGCTCCGTTTATGGAGATACTGACCAATTTCCGGAAAGAGAGGATGCCTTCCCGCTATTAATTTCTCCTTATGCTCTAAGTAAGCTGGCCGGTGAATATTACTGCCGTATTTTCACTAATGCCCATGGGTTAGAGACTGTAGGGCTGCGTTATTTCAATGTCTTCGGGCCCCGGCAGGCCCTGGATGATGAATATGCCGTCGTTATCCCTAAGTTTATCCATTGCATTTTACATGACCAAGAACCGCCGATTTTTGGTACCGGCAAACAATCCCGCGATTTTACCTATATTGATAATATCGTGGCGGCCAATATCCTGGCAATGGAAGTGCCAGGAATTAAGCATGAAATCTTTAATGTCGCTAACGGCAAAGACAACACAGTTTTACAACTAGTCGAACAATTAAATAAAATTATCGGCAAAAACATCAAGCCTAAATTCTTACCAATCAGGGTAGGAGATGTACTGCGTACCTGCGCGGATATCTCTAAGATTAAGTCAAAATTGGGGTTTTGCTCCAGGGTAGGCTTTGAAGAAGGGTTACGTAAAACCGTTGAATATTTTCGAAGACAGTTTGCGGATTTTTCTTAACTTTATCAATTATAAGGAGATAATAACGCTATGCGTAAATATCTAATAATTGCTTCAATTCTATTGCTACCTACAAGCTTTGTTTTCGCTGCGCCTACTGCTGAACAGCAGTTCCGCACTGATGAATTGCAGAAAAAAGAAGAGAATTTAAGGCAAAGGATTGAAGAAAAAAAATCCACGCCGCAGATCGAGAAAGCAACCCCTGCCCCTGCAGTTGTTCCTGGGCCTTCAGAGAAAGTTTTGGTTAAAACCATCCAAGTTAGCGGTGTTACCCTTATTTCTGAAAAAGAAATCAGAGCAATTACCCAACCTTCCGAAAATAAGGAACTCGATATCAAAGAAATGTATCAGGTTGCCGATAGAATTACCGACCTTTACCGCAGGAAATCTTATATAACCTCCCGTGCTTATCTACCTCCGCAAAAAATAGAAATGGGAATTTTAGAGATCCGCGTGCAGGAAGGAGTAACCGGCATAACAGAAGTAAAAGGAAACCGTTATTTTAAATCTAAACTATTATTAAACCGGATTACTCTTAAAAAAGGCGATCCTTTTAATTATGATATTTTAAGAAGGGATATGTCCAAGATAAATGAAACTCCCGATGTTTTTAGCCGGGCAGTATTGGTGCCGGGAAAAGAACCGGGACAAACCGATATTGTGCTGGAAGTAAAAGATCAACTACCTATACATGCAGGATTTACCTGGGATAATTACGGTTCTCGTTATATCAATCGAGACCGCTATAATCTTAAAGTTAACCACAATAATCTTTTGGGTTTTGGCGATAGCCTAAATCTCCAGTTTCAGATGGGCCAGCAAGATAGGTATTATTTAGAGAACCTTAGCTATCTTTTTCCTTTATCCGGCGGGTGGAAAGTAGGAGCAGCTGCTGCTTTAAGCAAGGTGAAGTTAGGCCAGGAGTTTGAAGATACTAATGTGCGCGGTAAGACTAAAGTTTACAGCCTCTTTGCTAACAAAGCGCTCATCGATAAAGAGAATTTTGACCTGAACTTAAATTTCGGCTTTGATTATAAAGATATGGTCAACTCTCAATTGGATGCAGTAACCAGCCATGACCGTTTACGCGTAGCTAAGGTTGGGTTTGATATGGATATGACAGATAAATTCGGCCGCACTTTATTTACTTATGAATTTGATGCTGGAATACCGAACATCATGGGTGGTATGGGTGCAAAGGATGTTAATGCCAGTCGTCCGGGAGCAGGAGGAAAGTTTATCAAGAATACTCTTAACCTGTTCAGACTGCAGAACTTACCTTTCTCGACAAATTTGTTATGGAAGACACAAGTGCAATTAAGCCCATATATTTTACCTTCGGCAGAACAATTCCAAATCGGTGGTATTGCTAATGTGCGCGGCTACGGACCGGCTGAGTCAACAGGAGACAGCGGCTTGGCTACGACATTTGAATTGTCTCTACCGGTTTATCCGATTCCTAAACAGATTAAGGTTCCGTTTTCAAGTGCAAAACTATATGATGCTCTACGTTTTGCTGTATTCTACGACCTAGGAACTACCCATTTATACCGTCCGGGCGCAGGCGAACAGAAGAACGATACGTTACGTTCTGTCGGCTGCGGAGTACGTTTTAATTTACCGGAAGATTTTTCCATAAGAGTTGATTTAGGTTGGCCTCTAGACAGAACTCCCTCCGATAGCGATCACCTACATACCTGGGTAATGGCCTCTAAGAACTTTTAAAAACTATTTTATTTGTTTTAAATCTTGACTTTCCCCTCAGCCTGTGTTATATTTAATGAATAATCCAACAGAAACCAATTCACTGCAATCCCAAGCAGTTAGAAAAAAACCAAATGATTTTTTTGAAAAAAATAAAATTTAATCTTCAGACAGTAATAATAGTTGCGCTATTATTTTGTCCTTCTTTTTTGTCTGCCGCTGAAACAGTAATTGAAAGCGACCAAGCCAAGTTGATTATGAATTTCAATGGTGGCTTAAATATTGGTGATGGTGATTCTTTAAGGCTTGTTTATACCGGTTCTACTGCGGACCCATCAGCCTTATTACGCGATTCCAGTGGTAACCCTTCTTACTGGGGTGGCTCATTCTGGTCAAACTACAGTGTCGTATTTGTTAATCCTAATGGCATTACTATTGGAGCCAATGCCAATATTCAAGCCGCTTCATTTATCGCATCCACTTTAGATATTACTGATGATAATTTTCTGCATCCTGAAAAATATAATAATTCTTATATTTTTAGTAAGTGGGTAGATAAGGTAGGCAAATCCGTAATCAACAACGGCTATATTAAGGTAAGGGAGAACGGGCAGGCTGTGCTTTTAGGTTCAGCAGTAGCTAATGCCGGCACTATCGAGGCTACCTTAGGGTCAGTAGCATTGGCATCCGGTGAGGCAATTACCTTAGGCCTAGATTCAGCCGGAATGATTTCTGTGGTTATTGATCAAGGGGTACAGGAAGAAATCTTTACCGCTGGTAGCAAGAAGCTGGCCAGCGCGGTAGAGAATAGCGGAATAATCTTAGCTGATGGCGGCAAGGTAGTTTTAGCAGCCAAAGTTTTAAATAAGGTTTTTGATTATGCGGTAAATAACTCCGGGGTTATTCAGGCAAATTCACTGGTAAATCATAAAGGGGTAATTGAGCTCGTAGGCGAAGGTGACGTAGCCATAAAGGCAGTTGTTAATACTGGCAGCATTATTGCCAATGGCTCTTTAACTGCGCCTGATGCCGGTAAGATTACGCTTAATGGTTTGGATATTCTGCAACAGGGTAAGATCTTGGCAAATGCCCAAGAAGAAGGTACCGCTGGCGAAGTTGAGATAGTTTCTGAAAATTCAACGGTAGTGAATTCCGGCAGTTCTACTGAGGCGCGGGCTTTAGGTATTATAGGTAACGGAGGAAGGGTTAGAATTGACTCAACTGGCGGCAATACGGTAGTGAATACCAACGCAGTTATTGATGTTTCTGCCGGAACTGGTTCCGGCAATGCAGGTTTTATAGAGGTGAGCGCATTTGATCAATTAGGATTTTACGGTATATTAAACGGCCGCGCGCCTCCAGGGTATCAAACCGGAACCGCAATACTTGATCCTACCGATGCCGATATAGGCCCTGCCGATATCACGGTTAATACTACCATCTGGGCAGAAAATAATATTACAATTTATGAGGATATTGCTTTAATTGGCCCAATTACTCTAAATCTTTTCGCTGGCCATAAGTCCGACACCTCAGGAGATTGGCACGATGGCGCAGGCCAAATTATTAATAACAGCTCCTATACGATAACCGGCACTTCTGCCACTCTTAATCTTAAAGCTGGAGATGGCATAGGAACCCCAGATTCTCCTATCAAAACAGATGTTTTTAATCTTTCTGCGGAAATAAACCCAGATTCAAGCGGAGATATATACCTTAGCCAAGGATCAACCGATCTTAATATTACTTCTCTTACTACCCCCAGCGGCACAGTTAATTTATCCTCTTTAGGCGCAATTATTGATGGAAATGGCTCTTTAAACAATATTGCTGCTGATAACCTTATTCTTTCTGCAGTAAACGGAATTGGCTCAACTGATGCTCTAGAAACTCAAGTTTCTAGTCTTCAAGCTACCAACACTAATAATGGTATCTGGATAACAAATACCGGCTCTCTAAACCTGGACAATATTAGCGGTGAAGAAGGAGCTAATGCAGTTTCTAATACTAATGGATGGGTAAATATATCCGCCAATGGTTCTGATATAGAGGATGGTATTTACCTTGATATAAATTCCCCGGTTACTGCCAGCGGAGATATCACTTTAGAGGCGAATAATACGGTAACTGTGGATATTGAAGGGGATGATTTTTACGAAGATGATTCAGAGAATTATGCTGAAATTAATATCAATGGCGCAATTTCTTCAACTGGGACAGGGAATATTGAGATAACTGCTACCAATACTGTTGAAAGAACCATTACCGCTGATTCTTATGTTGATTATTACGAAGATTACTCTACTAATTATGCCGAGATAGAGGTGAATAGCCCGATATCCGCAACTACCGGTTCGATTACTCTCCTTGCTAAAAATGAAGTAGGTATCGATCTTACTGTTGATGGCGATATTGGTGACGGTTACTATGATTATTCTCAAAATGAAGCTTATATTACTGTATCAGGCGATGGCGCAGAAGATTTTATCCAAACCGATTCCGGAGCCATAAGTTTAACTGCCGAAAATAATTATAACCGAGATATCAGCGCCGGCTATATTGAATATCTGTATCTTGGCTATGATGATAGTCAAAATAACCGCGCCTATATAGATGTTGAGGATGCCGAGGTTACCTCTAATACAGGCAATATTAGCCTCATTGCTAAGAACGACATCACCCAGAACATCACCGCAGATTATATAGATTATCTTTACGATTACACTGATAACGAGGCCTACATTTATCTTTATAGCCCTATCTACTCCCAGGCCGGTAACGTAACCTTAGAAGCATCTAATACAATAGACACTACAGTCAAGGCAACCGCTGATGGCGATAGTGGGATAGAGAAGTATGAAGATTACCCTTATAATTACTCCTATATTAATATTAATGACGTTATTTCAACCAGTGGTAATATCGATATCTCCGCCTTAAATACCATAATAAGAGATGTTACCTCTGATTATATAGGTTATTTTGATGATGAGCCATATAACTACGCCTATCTATACTCATATAATGAAATTACAACAGCTCAGTTTTATGACGGAGAAGATTTAATAAATGTGGAAGACGGCGATGGTGAGATCAGCCTGACTGCCGATAACAATACGACAACTGACCTGAAAGTTACCGGCGATATCGATATTTATAGCGCGCCTTATAACGACGCCAAAATTTATGTGTATAATTCCATCATAACAGACCTCGGAAATACCACCCTTACTGCAGAGGATGTTTATCTCAATTCCAGCGTAAATTGGGTGATGGGCAATTCTCTTACTGTTAACGGAAACTTGACAATCTCCAGCGGCGCCGCTCTAGACGCCAATGGCTATGACATCACTGTTTCCGGAGATTGGATCAATGACAACGGCGGCACGTTCACTCCCAGTGAGGGCACTGTTACCTTGACTGGTACGGACAAACAGATTACAGGAAGTGCAAGCGACATGAAATTTGCCACTCTTATTGTAGATGGTACTTACACCAATAATATTACAACAGGCCTTACTATATTGACTGCTCTGGACGGTTCAGGTAATCTTACTCGAGAAGCTAATACCGTATTGAATATATCCGGCACATCGGATATTGCCACTTTGACTGCCACAGCATTGGATAATACCGTTAATTATAATGGAGTCGGTGACCAGACGGTGAAGACGACCGATTACTATAACCTTACTGTAAGTACTGGCGGCATTAAAACAGTGGGCCACGATAATACTACTATCAGTGGCGCGGGAACAATAAACGATACTGCTCAAGTGTTGCTGACGGTAAACGCGACAGGTACTGATAAAACTTACGATGGTGATGCGACGGCGACAGTAACACTATCGGTTAATAATATATTCACTGACTATATAGTTTTTCCTTCTGACACCTATACAGCCACCTTTGATGCTGGCAAGAATGTCGGCACAGATAAGACGATTAGCGTGAGCGGCATTTCACTCACCGGCGTCAATGCTGCTAAGTTTACGCTTAGCGCAACTACCGCTTCAACCACCGCTGAAATTACCGCACGCACGTTAAACTTAAGCAGCTTTACTGTCGATAATAAAGTTTACGACGGTAATACCGATGTTAGCGGTACAGGATTTAGCGATGACAGGGTAGAAGGCGATGAGCTTGAATTTACTTATAGCGCAGCCTTTGCAGACAAGAATGCAGGCTCTGCTAAAACAGTAGATTATACCGATATTGTTATCAGTGGAGGACTAGACCAAGGCAATTATGTTCTTGCCGCAACATCAGGAACTGCCACCGCTGATATTGATCTCAAAGATCTAACTGTAACCGGTATTACAGCTAATAATAAAGTCTTTGACGGTAATACTACTGCTGTAATTGATACAAGTAGCGCAGCATTAGTAGGAGTTATTGAAGGAGACGATGTCGCTCTGGATACTGATAGCGCAGCAGGTTCTTTTAGCGATAAAAACGTAGACAATAATAAGACTGTAACTATCTCAGATCTGACAATTGAAGGAGAGGATGTAGACAATTATACGCTTACTCAGCCAACAACTGCTGCCAATATTACTCCTGCGGAATTAACCGTCACCGGCATTAACGCCGCGAATAAAGTATATGACGGTACAACTGATGCCATGCTTTATGGCATCGCCGTTTTAAACGGAGTTATTGAAGGAGACGATGTCGCTCTGGATACTGATAGCGCAGCAGGTTCTTTTAGCGATAAAAACGTAGACAATAATAAGACTGTAACTATCTCAGATCTGACAATTGAAGGAGAGGATGTAGACAATTATACGCTTACTCAGCCAACAACTGCTGCCAATATTACTCCTGCGGAATTAACCGTCACCGGCATTAACGCCGCGAATAAAGTATATGACGGTACAACTGATGCCATGCTTTATGGCATCGCCGTTTTAAACGGAGTTATTGAAGGAGATACCGTTAAACTGGATACAGCGGGCGCAACAGGTACTTTTGCAGATAGCAGCGTAGGCGTAGGCAAAACCGTTACCG
>ERZ1292640.99-Hain-H43-02um-R1-99-length-69466-cov-8_pt1 | contig 69466 bp, 59 predicted proteins | sample MGYA00564404_ERZ1292640 | MGnify/ENA primary metagenome ERZ1292640 (study PRJEB36523, sample SAMEA6512636) | groundwater metagenome | collected 2019-01-08 | study: AquaDiva: Metagenomics assemblies of 32 groundwater samples
CGATGGGGGCGCCGCTGGTCGGCTTGTACGGACCGACCTGGCCCGAGCGCAACGGGCCGTGGCATCCCGACGATCAGGTCATCTCGCGCGCCAGCGGCTGTGTCTGCCATCACAAGCGCCAGTGCCTGCGCGGCGCGCCGTGCATCGACGAGATCGAGGTGTCCGACGTTCTAACTGCGGCCGAGCGGCGGTTGTCCGCCACGGGACGGGCGTCGTGACGCGGCTGCTCGCGCGCTGGCGCGTGTTCCTCGGATTCGTGTTTGCGGCAATCGTGATCTGGCTTGCCTCGCCGACGCGCGACTCGTTGCTGGCGGGGGCGGCCATTGCCGTGCTGGGCGAGTGCTTGCGCGTGTGGGCAGCCGGGCACCTGGAGAAGAGCAAGGAAGTGACGCGCTCGGGGCCGTACCGCTATACGAGACATCCGCTGTATCTCGGCTCGTCGATCATCGGCCTTGGCATTGCGATCGCCGCGCACAACACGATCGTGGCGGCGATCGTGGTGGCCTACATGGCGCTGACCTTGACGGCGGCGATGCGCAGCGAAGAAGCGCACCTGCGCGAGAAGTTTGGTGATGCCTACGACGCGTATGCGGAGAAGCGGGCGGCGCCAATGGATCGCGCGTTCAGCTGGCAGCGCGCGATCGGCAACCGCGAGCATCACACGATGATCGGCCTGGCGTCAGGGCTGGCGTTGCTGGCGATGAAGATATTGGGAGCGGAGTGAGGTGGCTCGTCATGAGCGAGCCTTCGGCTCGCTGGAAGCGAGCCGAATGGCGGGGTGGACGGGACTCGCACTGTCTAGCGCGGAGCGCAGCTCCGCGCTGATTGAGCCCGAGGCCGGACAGCCCGGCACGAATGAGCTTGAAAAGCGAATGAGTGGCGGGGTGGACGGGACTCGAACCCGCGGCCTCTGCCGTGACAGGGCAGCGTTCTAACCAACTGAACTACCACCCCCCTGAGGGGAATTGCCGACTTCAGATTGCTGATGCCGGAACTGACCGAGTTGTCACCACTCGATCGCGAATCATCATCAATCTCCACCGTCACGCTGGTGGGCGGTAAGGGACTCGAACCCCTGACAGCCGGCGTGTAAAGCCGGTGCTCTACCAACTGAGCTAACCGCCCGCCTTCGCTCGCCATCTTACCCTGCGAGCTTCGGCGCGGCAGGCCCGCAGCTGGCAAGCCCTCTTGCTGAGCGTGCCCACGCCATCTCTGGAGCAAGCCCGACACCCGGAATCTCCGATTGTAGTCAGTGAGGCGGCAGCAGGTCAATGGGCAGCTGATAAACGCCCACCTTCGCGCGCGTGCGCTACGGTGGGCAGGCTATCATTAGCGCGTCTCATGTCCCTCCGCGACATCATCGGCCATCGCCGGCTGACGGCCCTCATTTCGCGGGCGATCGATCGCGAGTCGCTGCCGCCAACCCTGCTGTTTGCCGGGCCGTCCGGCGTCGGCAAGTGGCGCGTGGCGCGGGCCACGGCGCAGGCGTTGAACTGCCTGGAGCCGGTTCGCGACGCGGCCGGGCTGCCCTACGACGCTTGCGGGCGCTGCCGCTCGTGCGACCGCATTGCCCGCGGCGTGCATGTCGACGTCATCGCGCTCGAACCGGACGATCGCGCCTCGATCAAGATCGACGCCGTCCGCGACGTGCTCAACCGAACCGGCTATCGGCCGTTCGAGGGCAAGCGGCGCGTGGTGTTGATCCGCGAGGCCGACACGCTGGAGCCGGAGGCGCAGAATTCGTTGCTCAAGAACCTGGAAGAGCCGCCGCCGGGCACCGTCTTCATCCTGACGACGGCCGTGCCTGGGGTTCTGCTGGGGACGGTGCGGTCGCGCTGCATGCGGCTGCGATTCGGCCGTCTCACCGCCGCCGAAGTCACCGAGGCGCTAGTGCGCGATCACGGCCTGGCCGAAGGCGAGGCGCGCGCGTCGGCGCCGCTCGCCGACGGCAGCATCGGCCAGGCACTGGCGCTGTCGGACCTCGACATCGGCAGCCTGCGCGACCTGGCCATGCGGTTGCTGCAACAGACCTCGGGCCGCGCCGATACCCAATCACGCCTCCAGGCCGCGACCGCCATCGTCGCCGGGCTCTCGAAGAAGGAAGAGCGCGCGGACCTGACCGCGGTGTTGCGGCTCACGGCGTCGATGCTGCGCGACATCGAGGTGCTCAACTCGGGTGCCGATCAACGCGTCCTGGCGAACCCGGCGATCAGCAACGACCTGTTGGCACTTGCGCGGTCCTTCGCCGGCGATCGCGCGCGGACGGCGTTCGGTGCGGTCGATCGCGCGCTGACCGCGCTCGAGCGCAACGCCGGGACGAAAGTCGTCGCCGAATGGCTCGCGGTGCAGTTGTAACCGGGCCTGGCACGGTTACGTCGAGAACGCGTCACTTTCCTCGTACTGTGCAACGATTGCCATGGTGTTGATCCCTCGTACGGCAGGAGTTGCCGCGTTTTGGACGTAACCGTGCCAGGCCCCAAACCCCGCATCGCGCTCACCGCCGGTGACCCGGCCGGGATTGGCCCAGAGATCGTCGCCAAGGCCGCCGCAGATCCTGGCGTGCTCGCAGTCTGCGAGCCGGTGATCTTCGCCTCGCCCGCCGCGGGGATCCGGGCCGGCGAAGTGTCGGCCGCCGCCGGCCGCGCCGCGTACGACACCATCGTGTCGGCGGTCGACGCCGCGAAGCGTGGCGAGGTGGACGCGATTGCCACCGCCCCCATCAACAAGCTGGCTTTCGCACTGGCTGGGCTGCCGTGGAAGGGGCACACCGATCTGCTGGCGCACCTGTGCGGCACACCGCGCGTGGCCATGCTGTTTCACGCGCCCCAGCTCAAGGTGGTGTTGATCACGGTGCACGTGCCGTTGCGGGAGGTGCCGGCCCTGCTGACCCCGGCGCTGGTCGGCGACACCATCCACCTGACCGCCGAGGCGCTGCCGCAGTTCGGGATCGCGCGCCCGCGACTGGCCCTGGCGGGCCTCAACCCCCACGCCGGTGAGTCGGGCGTGCTGGGCACCGAAGACGATGCGGTGCTCGCGCCGGCGGTCGCCGCCGCTCGCGAGGCCGGTCTCGACGTGCGCGGGCCCTTCCCGGCCGACACGGTGTTCGTCCGCGCCTCGCGCGGCGAGTTTGACTGCGTGCTCGCGTGCTATCACGATCAGGGATTGATCCCGGTCAAGCTGCTGGCGTTCGGCCAGGCGGTCAACGTGACCATCGGCTTGCCCATCATCAGGACCTCGGTGGACCACGGCACCGCCTTCGACATTGCCGGCCAGGGCGTGGCCGATGCCGGCAGCATGATCGAGGCCGTGAAGCTCGCGGCACAGATGGCCAGGGGGAAAGTCGCCACATCGACGCCGGACGCGTCATTGAAATGAAAGCCAAGATCGAGCGGAAGGCCGCGAAAGAGGCTGCCAGCGAGAAAGACACGCTGATTGCCGACAATCGAAAAGCGTTTCACGACTACCACATCCTGGAAACCTTCGAGGCCGGCATCGCCTTGCTGGGTACGGAAGTGAAGGGGATTCGTGAGGGGCAGGCCAACTTGCGCGACGCCTTCGCGCGCGTCGACCGGGGCGAGGTGTGGCTGTACAACGTCCATATCAACCCCTACAGCCATCGCGGCTACGTCGATCACGATCCGCGCCGCAAGCGCCGCCTGCTGCTGCACAAGTACGAGATCCGCAAGCTGATCGGCAAGACCGTGGAGAAGGGGCTGACCCTGGTCCCGACCAAGCTCTATTTCAAGAACGGCAAGGTCAAGGTTGCCATCGGCCTGGCGCGTGGCAAGCAGGAGCACGACAAGCGCGAAACCATGCGCAAGCGCGAGGCCGATCGCGAGACGCGCGCGGCGGTGAAGGAGCGCGTACGCCGATGAAGGTGCTGGTAGTGGGCGCGGCCGGCCAACTCGGCCGGGCGATGGTCGCGCGGTTGTCGGGCGAGCACGAGGTGGTGTCCGCCACCCGCGCCGACGCCGACATCACCGCGCATGCGGCGCTGATGGACCTGGTGCAGCGCGTCAACCCGCAGGCCATTGTCAATTGCGCCGCCTACAACGACGTTGACGCCGCGCAAACCCGGCAGCAGCACGCCTTCGCCGTCAACGCGTTCGCGCCGCGCACGCTCGCCCGCGCCGCCGAGGCGATTGACGCCACGCTCATTCACTACAGCACCGACTTCGTCTATGCCGGCACGGCGTCGCAGCCGTACACCGAGGACGACCTGCCCGAACCCCAGAGTGTCTATGCCCAGTCGAAGCTGGTCGGCGAGTGGATGGCGGCCGACTGGCGCAAGCATTACGTGCTGCGGGTCGAGAGCCTGTTTGGCGGTGCGCTCGCCAAGAGCAGCGTCGATCGCATTGTCGCTGCCGTCCGCAAGGGCGTCGCGGCGCCGGTGTTCTTCGATCGCGTGACCTCGCCCAGCTTCAGCGACGATGTCGCCGCCGCGTCGGCGCACCTGCTGCGCTCGCCGGCGCCGTTCGGCCTGTATCACTGCGTGAACACCGGCCACGCCAGCTGGCTCGATCTCGGCAAGGAGATCGCGCGGGTCACGGGCTGCTCCGAGGCCGCCCTCAAGCCGGTTTCGGTGGACGATGTGAAGTTTGCGGCGCCGAGGCCGCGCTATGCGGCGCTCAGTAACGAGAAGCTGGCGGCGGCCGGCTTCAGGATGCCCACCTGGCAGGATGCCCTCAGCCGGCACCTTCGCGCGGGGCACGCCTCATGACACGGATCGCGGTCGCGGCCCGATCGTTCTCGCGCAACCCGACCCTGCGTCTCGCCCTGGCGGCCCGCTACCCCGACGTCACCTTCAGTGAATCGGCGCGCCTGTTGGAAGGCGCCAGCCTGGTCAAGTTCCTGCGCGGCCACGATCGCGCCATCATCGGCTTGGAGCGCGTCGACGAGAGCGTGCTGGTTCAATTGCCGGAACTCGAGGTCATCAGCAAGTACGGCGTTGGCCTCGACGGCCTCGACCTGCCGGCGCTGGCGCGGCACGGGGTGAAGCTGGCGTGGACCGGCGGCGTCAACCGGCGCTCGGTGGCCGAGTTGACACTCGCGTTCGCCATCGCGCTGCTGCATCGCGTGCCCGAGACCAGCGTGGCCCTGCGCGGCGGCGAGTTCCAGAAGCTGGTGGGCCGCCAGTTGACCGGGCGCGTGGTCGGCATCATCGGCTGCGGCTTTGTCGGCAAGGACCTGGTCTCGTTGCTGGCGCCGTTTGGCTGCCGCGTGCTGGCGCACGACATTCGCGATTACGCGGAATTCTACGCCGCCAACGGTGTCGAGCCGGTCAGCCTCGAGCATCTCCTCAGCGCAGCCGACATCGTCACGCTGCACGTGCCGCTCGACGATTCGACGCGCGGCATGATCGGCGCGCGCGAATTGGCACTCATGCAGAAGGGCGCGTGCCTGATCAATGCGGCCCGCGGCGGGTTGGTGGACGAGGCGGCGTTGATCGACGCGCTGGCGAGCGGCCACCTCGAGGGGGCGGCGTGCGACGTGTTTCAATTGGAGCCCGACGCCAATCCGGCGCTGCTGGCGCTGCCGACGTTTCTGGGCACGCCGCACATTGGCGGCAGCACCGCCGAGGCGCAACTGGCGATGGGCCAGGCGGCGATTGACGGGCTCGAAACGGCGCAACCGTTAGGACCTCACCACTCGGCTCTCGGGGGCCAGGAAGAATTGCGATGACTCCATCACACACCGGAACCGCACGGCGCGGCATCATCCTCGCGGGAGGGTCGGGCACCCGCCTGTATCCCGCCACGCGGGCGGTGTCGAAGCAACTGCTGCCGATCTACGACAAGCCGATGATCTACTACCCGCTCAGCACGCTGATGCTGGCCGGGGTGCGCGACATCCTCGTCATTTCCACGCCGCGCGACACGCCGACCTTCGAGCAACTGCTCGGCGACGGCAGCCAGTGGGGCCTCCGCCTGCAGTACGCGGTGCAGCCCAACCCCGGCGGACTGGCCCAGGCGTTGATCATCGGCCGCGAGTTTCTCGGCGGCGCGCCGTCGGTCCTGATCCTCGGCGACAACCTGTTCTACGGTCACGACCTGCCCGAGCGGCTGGCGGCGGCCGACCGGCGCGATGGCGCGACGGTGTTTGCGTACCACGTGGGCGATCCCGAGCGCTACGGCGTGGTGGCGTTCGACGCGGCGGGCCGCGCCACCTCGATCGAGGAGAAGCCCGCGCAGCCCAAGTCGAGCTTTGCGGTGACCGGGTTGTACTTTTACGACGGGCGCGCGTCGGCGCTGGCCGACAGCCTGAAGCCGTCGGCGCGCGGCGAGCTGGAGATTACCGACCTGAACCGCTTGTATCTCGAGCAGGGCAGCCTGTCGGTCGAGGTCATGGGGCGCGGCTACGCGTGGCTCGATACCGGCACCCACACTTCGCTGCTCGAGGCCAGCCAGTTCATCGAGACGATCGAGCGGCGGCAGGGCCTGAAAATCGCGTGCCCGGAAGAGATTGCCTATCGCCAGGGCTTCATCGATGCGGCGCAGCTGGCGCAACTGGCGGCGGCTTTTGGCCGCGGCAGTGAGTACGGGCGCTACCTGCTCGCGCTGCACGACGAGGCGGGCCGGTAGCCGGGCCGGGGACAATTTTTCGGGAACGCGGGCAAATGCGGATACGATCAAGAGCACGGTTGGCCGGTCCGGCCCTGGAGAGGACAGAGCGATACACATGCGCGTTTTGATTACTGGCGGCGCCGGCTTTATCGGCTCGCACCTGGCGGAGGCGCTGCTCGAGGCCGGGCACGAAGTCTTCATCATCGACGACCTGTCGACCGGGTCGATCGACAACATTGCCCACCTCAAGGGGCGCACCGGATTTCACTACACCATCGACACGGTGTTCAACGATCGCCTGGTCGCCGAAATGGTCGATCGCGCCGACGTGATCTTCCACCTGGCGGCGGCGGTCGGCGTCAAGCTGATCGTCGAGCGGCCGGTGCACACCATCGAGACCAACGTGCACGGCACCGAGGTCATCCTTCGCCACGCGGCGAAGAAGAAGAAGCTGGTGTTCATTGCCTCGACCTCGGAGGTCTACGGCAAGAGCGTGCACGTGCCGTTCCGCGAGGACGCCGACCTGGTGATGGGGGCGACGACCCGCCACCGCTGGGCCTATGCCTGCAGCAAGGCGCTCGATGAGTTCCTGGCGCTGGCGCACTGGAAAGAAACCAAGCAGCCGGTGATTGTCATGCGCTTCTTCAACACCGTAGGGCCGCGCCAGACCGGGCAGTACGGCATGGTGGTGCCGACCTTCGTGCGCCAGGCGCTGATGGGCGAGCCAATCACGGTGTTCGGCGACGGCACCCAGCAGCGCAGCTTCACCTACGTCGGCGACGTGGTCGGGGCGCTGCTGAAGCTGATGGTCACGCCGAGCGCGATTGGCCAGGTCTTCAACGTCGGCAATACCGAGGAAGTCAGCATTCGGCAGCTGGCCGAGCGCATCAAGGCGGCGACCGGAAGTGCGTCGGAGATTGTGACGATTCCGTACGACCAGGCTTACGAAGAAGGCTTCGAGGACATGCCGCGGCGGGTGCCGGACCTCACCAAGATCCACAACGCCATCGGCTACGAGCCCAAGGTGAAGCTCGACGAGATCATCGAGCGGGTGGTGGCCGAGAAGCGCAGCTACGCCGGCTCGAACCGCGCCCTCCGCTAGCCCCCTGTTCATCTTTTGAACGGGGCGGCGGCCCTCCCATGGCAATCCGTTCATTTCGTGAACGGGCGGTGTATAATGCCCGTTCAGTTCTTGAACGTGGCTCGGTCACGCAGGTCCAGATTGTGACCGGGAATGCCGAAGGCCTGTTCCTCGCCCCACGATCGCCCGTCAACGGTCCGCCTGATCAACAGCTAAATAATTGTCAAATAAAGAGATACAGGATCGCCTGTTTCACGGCCTGTTCGACCTGTCGGGCCAGGTGGCGGTGGTCACCGGCGCCCTCGGCCGGCTCGGCCGCGAGTACGTTGCCACCCTCGCCAGGGCCGGGGCCGCGGTTGGCGCCCTCGACATTGCCGGCGAGCCCGGCCTGTTTGCCGGGCTGACCGCCGACGGGCATCGCGTCCACGTCGAGCTGGCCGACCTCACCCGCAAGGCCGAGGTCGACGCCGCGATGGCGCGCGTCGAGGCGGCGTTGGGGCCGGCGACCGTGCTGGTGAACAACGCCGGCGCCGGTTCGTCGCCCGTGGCCGCCGGCTCCGAGAACGGTCCGTTCGAGGACTACCCGGAGGCGGCGTGGGACGCGATGATCGATTCGCATCTCAAGACGTCGTTCCTGGTGTCGCAGGCGTTCGTGCGCCGCTTCCGCGCGGCCGGCGCGCGCGATGGCAGCATCATCAACGTCTCGTCGACTTACGGCCTGGTGTCGCCCGACCAGTCGATGTACGAGTTCAAGCGCAAGGCCGGGCAGCCATTCGTCAAGCCGGTGGGCTACAGCGTGGCCAAGTCGGGCGTGCTGAACTTCACGCGCTGGCTGGCCGAGTACGGCGCGCCGCTCGGCATTCGCGCCAACACCCTGGTGCCCGGCGGCGTTCGCGAGCCCGGGCACGCCGCCGAGTTCGTGACCGAGTACGAGCGGCGCACGCCACTCGGCCGCATGGCGAGCGAATCGGACTACAACGGCGCGGTGCTGTTCCTGGCCTCGCGCGCCTCGTCTTACATGACCGGCGCGACAGTCGTCGTCGACGGCGGCTGGACGGCTCGGTAGGAATTCAACAGGAGTTCAAGAGATCAAGAGCCAAGACTTCAGGAAAGAAATTGCTCCTGAACTTCTGACCTCCTGTTTGTGGATTTGAAACTATGGGTGAAAAGGATTTTTCGGATCGCGCGCTGGTTGGTGACGACACGCTGTCGTACGTTTCGCGCGAGGTGTTTCGGGCCGTGCGCGAGGGGGTCAGCGATCCGATCGTGCGCGCCGGGGTGATGGCCGACCTGTGCCGCATCAACACCCTGTTCATGATCATGCAGGCCGGCTCGGGCCACATCGGCTCGAGCTTCAGCTCCACCGACATCATCACGTGGCTGTGGACCGAATACCTGCGCGACCCGAACGGCGACAGCGACGATGCCGACATCTATTTCTCGTCGAAGGGCCACGATGCGCCGGCGCTCTACTCGCTGCTGATCGCCATGGAGAAGCTCGGCTTCGACCTGCTGCCGCAGCTGCGCCGCCTCAACGGCCTGCCGGGGCACCCCGACGTCAGCACGCCGTTCATCGCCACCAACACCGGCTCGCTCGGCATGGGCATTTCCAAGGCCTACGGCATGGCCCGCGCCAACCGCTATACCGGCCGCAGCAGCCGCATTGTCGTGATGACCGGCGACGGCGAGTTGCAGGAAGGCCAGATCTGGGAATCGCTGCAGCCGGTCGCCAACGAAGGCCTCGCCGAGATCACGGTGATCGTCGACCACAACAAGCTGCAATCCGATTCCGCCGTGGCGGCGGTCAGCGACCTCGGGTCGATCGAAGACAAGTTCCGCGCCTTCGGCTGGGAAGTCCGGCGCGGCGACGGCCACGACTTCGCCGTGCTGCGCGACACGCTCGCGCACTTTGCCACCATCACCGACCGGCCGAAGGTGTTCATTGCCGACACCATCAAGGGCAAGGGCGTGTCGTTCATGGAGGGACTGGCGTGCGGTGACCAGACCTACCACTTCCACGCCGGCGCGCCGTCGCTGAAGGACTACGTGGCCGCCACCCGCGAGATGATCGCGCGGGTCAACCGCACGCTCGACTCGCTTGGCCAACCGCCGGCCGCGCTGACCTCGGCGCCGGTGCCGGTGCGCGTCGGACCCGTCAAGCCCGAGAAAATCGTGCTGGCCTACGGCGACGAACTGCTCGCGATGGCCCGCCATCGCCCCGAGATCGTGGTGATGGACGCGGACCTGCTGTCGGACTGCGGCATCGAGGCCTTCAAGGCGGAGCTGCCCGAGCGCTTCATCGAATGCGGTATCGCCGAACAGCACATGGTGTCGGCGGCCGGCGGCCTGGCGCTGCGCGGCATGCTGCCGGTCGTGCACTCGTTCGCGTGCTTCCTGTCGACCCGCGCGAACGAGCACATCTACAACAACGCCACCGAGAAGCGGAAGATCATCTACACGGCGACGCTCGCCGGCCTGGTGCCGGGCGGCCCCGGCCATTCGCACCAATCGGTCCGCGACATCTCGGCGATTGGCGCGGTTCCCGGCCTGGTGGCCTTCGAGCCGTGCAGCGAACGTGAGGCGCGACTGGCCATTCGCTGGGCGGTCGAACAGAATCCGGCCAGCACCTACTTGCGGTTCGTGAACGTGCCGCTCGATCTGCCGTATGCGGTGCCCGCAACCTACGCCCTCGCGATGGGCCGTGGCGTCGAGTTGCGTGCCGGCTCGGACGTGGCGCTGATTGGCTACGGCCCGGTGCTGCTGACCAACGCCTGGCGCGCGGCCGATGAACTGGCCGGCCACGGCGTCTCGGCGGCGGTGATCGACCTGCCCTGGCTCAACCGGATCGACGACGAGTGGGTGAGCGAGACGCTGGGCCGCTTCAAGCACATAGTCACGCTCGACAATCACTATCTCGAGTTCGGGCAGGGTGTGATGGTGGCGGCGGCGCTGGCGCGAACGGGTGTGCGGGCCGGCGTCGGCGCCATCGGCCTCACCGAGGTGCCGGCGTGCGGCACCAATCCCGAGGTGCTCGCGTACCACGGCCTCGACGCGCCATCGATTGCCCGCACGGTGTTGCAGGCCCCCGCCTTCGCCAAGGCTGCGGCGGGCAAGCAAGCCTCCCCCCTCCGCCAAGGCTCCGGCGGACAAGCAAGCCCCAAGCCTCAAGTCCCAAGCCGTTAACAATGACGTATCCCACTTTCGTTGCGCACTGGATCGCCGACGCCGAGGTGCCGTCGATTGGCGGAGGGTCGTTCGAGAAGCGCTGCCCGATCGACGATCGGGTCGTCGCGCAAGTGGCGCGCGGCGGTGCGGCGGAAGTGGCGCACGCGCTGTCGTCGGCGGCCGGCGCCGCCGAGGCGTGGGCGCAGCTGCCGGCGCCCAGGCGCGGTGCCATTCTCGGGCGCGCGGCGCAACTGCTGCGCGAGCGCGAGCAGGCGTTCGCCGCCATCATCCAGGTCGAAACCGGCAAGCCGTGGAAGAACGCGGCGGCGGAAGTCGCTTCGGCGGCCGAACTCGCGGTGTTCATGGAAGGCGAGGGCAGCCGCTTCTACGGCAGGACCATGCCGAGCCCGATCCTGAATCGCAGCGTCCAGACCCTGCGCTCGCCGATCGGCGTCTGCGCGGCGATCATGCCCTTCAACAGCCCGCTGGCGGGCATTGCGTGGAAGGCGTTTCCGGCGCTGCTCTGCGGCAACGCCGTCGTCGCCAAGTCACACGAACTCACGCCGTACACGGCGGTGCTGTTCGGCCGGCTGCTGAAGGATGCCGGCCTGCCGGTTGGCGTCTACTCGGCGGTGCAGGGCACGGGCCCCGACGCCGGAGCGCCGCTGGTGCAGGACAGCCGCGTCGGCGTGGTGAGCTTCACCGGGTCGTCGGCGACGGGCAAGCTCATTCAGAAGACGGTCAGCGAGCGCGCGGTGCTGGCCAAGGTCTGCCTCGAGCTGGGCGGCAAGAACCCGTTCGTGGTTTGCGACGATGCCGACCTGGAGCTGGCCGCGGACCTGGCGGTGGCGTCGGCCTTCGTCGATGCCGGGCAGCGGTGCGCGTCGGGCAGCCGCCTCATCGTGTTCGACTCGGTGTATGACCGGTTCCGCGCCGCCCTGCTCGCGCGCGTCGCCAGAGTGAAGGTCGGCTCGGGTGCCGACGATGAGTGCGGCCCCGTGATTTCGCGGGCCAACCTCGATCGGCTCATCGGCCAGGTGGCGGCCGCGGCCTCGCGCGGCGCCACGGTGATCGCCGGCGGCCAGGCCGTGCCGGCGCTGGCGCCCGGTTACTACATGGCGCCCACCGTGCTCGAAGGTGCGAGCGAAGACGACGAGGTCTCGCAGCAGGAGCTGTTCGGCCCGGTCACGTGCCTGTATCGCGTGCGCGGGTTCGATGAGGCGCTGCGGCTGGCCAACGGCACCAGCTACGGATTGACGGGCGCCATCCACACCGCGAGCCTCCACCGCGCGCAGGAGTTCGTCACGCGGTACCGGGGCGGCCTGGTGTCGGTGAACGGGGCGACGTTCGGTTCCGGCCCCCACATGCCATTCGGCGGCGTGAAGAACTCCGGCAACGGGTTCCGCGAGCCCGGCACCGAGTCGCTGGATGTCTATACCGAATTGAAGACCGTGGTGATTAACCACAATCCGGCCCAGCTGTAACAGTTGGGTTCGATGCAAGCCCCAAGCCCACATGATCACTAAGCGCAAGATCTGCTTCCCGATCACCAGCCGCGCGTATTACGGCCGCAGCCAGTTGCTGCTGCGGAAGCTGCAGGCGCACCCCGGCATCGATCTCAAGCTGATGCTTGGCGGCTCGATCCTGCTCGACAAGTACAGCCGCCACATTGCCGACGACATCGCCGCCGGCGGTTTCGACATCGCCGCGTCGCTGTTCAACGTGATCGAGGGCGGCAACCACGTCGCCATGGCCAAGACCGCGTGCCTGACCGCGCTGGAGTTCACCAACGAACTGAACAAGGCCAAGCCCGATGTGGTGGTGATTTGCGGCGATCGCTTCGAGCAATTGGCAATCGCGATGGCCGCCGCCTACTTGAACATCACGATTGCCCACATCGAAGGCGGCGACGTCTCCGGCAGCATAGACGAGAGCGTCCGTCACGCCATCACCAAGCTGGCGCACCTCCACTTCGTGACCAACGCCGATGCCGAGCGGCGCGTCAAGGCGATGGGTGAAGACCCGCGCTTCGTGTTCAACACCGGTTCGCTCGACGTCGAGCTGGCCGCCAGCGTCGATACCGCGATCACCAGCGAACAGGTCAACGGCTTCGGCGTCGGTTACGACCTCGACATCAGCGAGCCGTTCCTGATGGTGGTGCAGCACCCGGTCACCACCGAGGCCGACAACCGCCAGCACCTGGAAACCACCTTGCGGGCGGTGGCGGCGCTGGACCTGCCGGCGATCTGGTTCTGGCCGAACGCCGACGCCGGCACTGGCGAGATGGCCGACAGCCTGCGCCACATGCGCGAGGGCCACCCCGAGCTCACGGCCCGGATGCACTTCATCACCAACGTGCCGGCCGACCGGTTCGTGGCGTTACTCGCCAACGCCGCTTGCCTGGTCGGGAACTCGTCCGCGGGTATCAAGGAGTGTTCCTACCTGGGCACGCCGGTGGTCAACATCGGCGGCCGCCAGCAGGGCCGCCTTGCGGGCGAGCACGTGCTGCACGTCGGCTACGACGCGACCGAGATCGCGGCTGCGGTCGCCGCGCAACTCGCCCACGGTCCGTACCCGGCGTCGGACATTTACCACCGCCACAACGCGAGCGATGCCGTCGTTGACGTGCTGGCGTCGGTTGAGCTCTACACCCAGAAACGGTTCTTCGAGGGTGGACAAACCTAAAGGTTTGTCCCCACAAAGCTGGCCCAAGTCTCAAACTCTCGCCACTTGAGGATTCTCGGCATCATCACGGCCCGCGGCGGATCCAAGGGCGTTCCGGGCAAGAACCTGAAGGCGCTGGCCGGCAAGCCGCTGCTGGCGTACACGATCGAGGCGGCGCGCGAGTCGGCCGCGCTTGACCGCGTCATTCTGTCCACCGAGGACGTGGCGATTGCCGAACTGGGGCGGTCGCTCGGCTGCGAGGTGCCGTTCCTGCGCCCGGCCGAGTTGTCGCGTGACGACACTCCGCACTTGCCGGTGATTCAGCACGCGGCGGCCTGGATGCGCGACCAGGCGCACTACCGGCCCGACGCGGTCATGGTGTTGCAGCCGACCTCGCCGCTGCGCACGGCCGGCGATATCGACGCCGCGGCCGCGCTGCTCGAGTCGTCCGGTGCCGACTCGGTGCTGAGTGTGAGCGAGGTGCCAACGCATGCGCACCCACTGCGGACGTTGCGGCTCGATGCCGGCGGCCGCGCCACGCTGTTCGCCACCGGTCAGCCAGTGCGCCGGCGCATCAACCGCCGTCAGGACATGCCCGAAGCCTGGGTGATGAACGGCGCCATCTATGCCTGCCGCACGGCGGAGCTGTTCGCGGCGGAGCCGAGCCTTTACGGCGACGCAGTAGTCGCCTACCGGATGCCGCCGGAGCGATCGATCAGCATCGACGACATGGACGACTGGGCGGCCGCCGAACGCGCTCTCGTCAGGCAACCCTGAAGGGTTGCCTCCACCGGCGCACCTACGCACCTAAGCACCCCAGCACCTCAGCACCGCAGCACCCCAGCACCTAAGCACCTAGATTTAATGGACGTCGAAACTCACCGCGACCTACGGCTGCTTGAAGCAGTCCATCAGGACGGGCGGGTCACGCAACGTGGGCTCGCCAGCAAGCTGGGCATCGCGCTCGGGCTCGCCAACGTGTACCTGAAGCGGATGGTCCACAAGGGATTCATCAAGGTCGTCAACGTCCAGCCCAACCGGATCACCTACCTGGTGACACCGCGGGGCATTGCCGAGAAGGCGCGGCTGACCTACGAGTTCATGGACTACTCGCTGCACCTCTATGGCGAGGTGCGGCAGCACTTGCGCGAGGCGCTCCAGGCGTGCGCCGAAGCGGGCAAGCGGGTGGCGATCTGTGGCAGCGGCGAGGCCGCCGAGCTGGCGTACCTGTCGTTGAAGGAATCGGGACTCGAACCGGTCGCGGTGTTCGATCACGACGGGCAGCGCGAGTTCCTCGGCATGCCGGTGCTGCCGATCGTCGACCACGCCACGGTCGAGTTCGACCTGGTCATCGTCGCGACGCTGGATCGCTCGGGCCGCCACCTGCAGGACCTGTTGAACGTCGGCGTGCCGCGCGAGAAGTTGTTCCCGCTGCGGCAGGAGCCGGCCCCCAAACGGAAGAGCGTACCCCTTCGCGTGCGCACCAACGGCAAGCACTAGTTCAGAGGACCCTTTCTACATGGCATTGAAGAACAAGAGGATTTGCATCACCGGCGGCGCCGGCTTCATCGGCTCGCACCTGGTGTCGTTGCTGGTCGACGACAACGAGATCGTCGTCTACGACAACCTGCACCGCAACGCATTGCAGTTCGCGCACCTCGAAGAACATAAGCACCTGCACTTCATCAAGGGCGACGTGCTGGACTACGAGGCGACCCGGCAGGCGATCGACGGCTGCCAGATCGTGATCCACTGCGCGGCGATCGCCGGTGTCTACACCGTCGATCGCAGCGCCGTGCGCACCATGGAGGTCAACCTGCTGGGGACCCACCAGGTCGTGAAAGCGGCGCTGGCGACCGGGGTCGAGCGGTTCGTCGAGTTTTCCACGAGCGAGGTCTACGGCGCCTTCATCCACAAGGGCAAGGAAGACGACTTCACGCCGATTGGTCCGATTGGCGAGAGCCGCTGGGTGTATGCCGCCAGCAAGCTGGCGTCCGAGCACCTGTCGTATGCCCACTACCGCGAGGACGGGCTGCCGCTGTCGATCGTCCGGCCCTTCAACGTGTATGGTCCGCGCCAGGTGGGTGACGGCGCCATCCGCGGCATCACCCTGCAGGCGCTCCGCAACCTGCCGATCACCCTTTACAACGACGGCACCCAGATTCGCTCGTGGTGCTTCGTGTCGGACTTTGTCGACGGCGTTCTTCGCTGTGCCGAGAACCCGGCCGCGATCGGCCAGGCGTTCAACATCGGCAATCCGCAGGGAACGGCAACCAACTTCGAACTGGCGAACCTGATCATCCGCCTGACCAACTCGAAGTCCGAGATTGTCTTCAAGCCGCACCCCGGTCCGGAGGTCGACCTGCGGGTGCCCTCGATCGAAAAGGCGATGTCGCTGCTTGGATTCAAGCCGGCCGTGTCACTCGAGGCCGGTGTCGCGCAGGCCATTGCCTGGTACCGCGACAACTACGACGCGGTCAGCGGCAAGAAGTAGCTGTTTCCCAAGCCCCAAGCCCCAAGCCCTCATGCGACTCCTCCTTACCGGCGCGTCCGGCTTCATCGGCCACAACGTGCTCCTGCGCGCACCGCGCGAGTGGGAGATCGTGGCGGTGTACCACCGCACGCCGGGGCTCGCCGATTTCGTCAAGACGCAGGGGCTGAGCCACGTTAGCGTCGAGCAGTGCGATCTGCTGGATCCCGCGGCGGTCACGGCCCTGGCGGGCCGCATTGGCCGGCCCAATGCCATGCTCTATCTCGCCGCCAACGGCGACCCGGCGGCGTCGGCCGAGCGCCCGCGCTGGGATCTCGACTCCAACACCGCGGCCTTCGTCACTACCCTCGAGCACTGCCCGGCCGATCACGTCGTCTATCTGTCGTCCGGCGCGGTCTACGACGGCCTGAAAGGCGCGGTCACGCCGTCCACCGCAGTGGCGCCGGTGCTGCCTTACGCCATCTCGAAGCTCGCGTCGGAGCAGTACCTGCGGTTCTTCTGCGAGCGGAAGGGCACCGTCGGCAGTTACGTCAACGTGCGCTTCTTCGGCGCCTACGGCCCGTACGAAGCGCCGCGCAAAATCACCACCAAGTGGCTGTCGGCGATTCGCGACGGCCAGCGCGAGTTCGTCATTCGCGGCAACGGCCAGAACCTGATCGACTTCATGCACGTGGACGACGCGGTCGAGGGTTTCCTGAAGTTGGTAGGAGCGGCCGGCACGCGGGCCACCGTTGACTTCGCGTCCGGGACGCCCGTGAGCGTCAACGAGGTGGTCCAGACGATGGCCAGGGTGGCCGGCGTTGAGGTGTCGATCCGGCACGAAGGCGCGGTCGCGGAATACATCGAATTTCGATCGGCGGACACCACCATGCGCGACACCTTCGGCGTTACGCCGCGGGTGTCGTTCGAGAGCGGATTGCAGCAGCTCCAGGCGTTCCTGGGTGGAGGCAACCCCTTAGGGTTGCCTGGCCTGCCCCGCCAGCAGTGAGGAGAGGATGAGCGGAAAGCAGCGAGTGGTGATCCTGGGGGCCGGTCCGGCCGGCATCACGGCGGCGTGGCGGCTCAGTGAATTGGGCTATCCGGTCACCGTGCTCGAGCGCGACGATGCGGTGGGCGGCATGGCGCGGACCATCACCGTCGGCAACTACGCCGTCGATTTCGGGCCGCACACGTTTCACGTCCGGGAGACCGAGGAGAGCCGCCGCGTGCTGGCCTCGATCAAGCACTTCTTCGGCGAGGATCCCCTGGTCCTGACCCGCGGCACTCGCGTGTTGCTGCGCGGCAAGGAGTATGTCTATCCGCTCGAGATGCTGCAGGTGCTGAAGGGCGTCAGCCCGTTCCTGTCGGCGCGGATCATCTTCGATTACCTGGTGGCGACGCTCAAGTCGACCTTTGCGCCGGCGAAGAGGGAAGACTCGTTCGAGGAGTGGGGCGTCCGCAACCTTGGCCGCACGCTCTATGACCTCTGCTTCGGCATCTATTCGGAGCGGGTATGGGGCCTGCCGACCAGCCAGATTTCGTCGAAGCAGGCGCAGCGGGTCGCCAAGCTCAACCTGAAGAACATCATCCTGCGGACGCTGGGGATCAACGCCGACCCGGCGACCTACTTCACAAAATACATGTATCCGCGCAAGGGCATCAGCCTGCTGTACGAGGGCATGGCGGCCGAGGTTCGCGCCGCGGGCAACGTGATCAAGCTGCAGGCGCCGGCGGTGCGGGTCGAGCGCGACCCTTCGACAGGCTCAGGGCAGGGCGGCGATCGCGTGGCACGCGTGGTCTACCGCGAAGACGGGCAGGAGAAGAGCATCGACTGCGACCTGCTGCTGTCGACACTGCCGCTTCCCGCGCTGGTGTCAATGACGACGCCGGCGCTGCCCGCTCCGGTCGTGGCCCATGCCGGGAAGCTGCGCTACCGCAGCCTGAAGCTGATCTACATCGTCCTCAAGCGCGCCCGGATGACCGACTATCACTGGGTCTACCTGCTGGACGAGCAGTTCCGGGTCAATCGGTTGTCGGAGCAGAAGAACGTCAGCCCTGACATGGTGCCGGATGGATCGACGGTGCTCTGCATCGAGCTGTCGTTGTGGAAGGACGAACCGCTGTGGCAGGCCAGCGATGAGGAGATCTACCAGCTCGCGCTACGCGACCTGATGAAGATGGGCTACGGCGTGACAGCGGAAGAAGTGCTCGAATACCACGTCACCGACATCCCGACGGCGTATCCGGTCTACGAGCTGAACTTCGAGGAGCACCTCATCCCGGTGCTCGACGGCGTGCACGAGGTGTCAAACGTGCTCACGCTCGGCCGGCACGGGCTGTTCCTGAACAACAGCATGGACGACAACGTGCTGTTGGGGATGCAGATCGCCGACCACATCAACCGTCCGGAAGGCGCCGACAGCCGCGCCTGGAAGACAGAGATGCTGGCGTTTATGAACTTGCGGTTCGCGGGGAAATAGGTGCTGAGGTGCTTGGGTGCTGAGGTGCTTGGGTGCTGAGGTGCTTGGGTGCTGAAGTGCTCTGGTGCTGAAGTGCTCTGGTGCTCTGGTGCCGCGATGCCTACGGGCGGTGGCGAGTGAAGCCAATCGCCGCCAGAACCAGCATCGTGGGTTTTACCGGCAGCGATTGGCGCGCCTCGCACAGCAGCGGCAGATGAACACCGGTCACGTAGATCAACGGCAGCGTCAGCAGGACCGCCTCGGTCCAGTGGCCGCTGCGCGCCAGGTGCCAGGCGCCGATGCCGGCCAGCACGACCAGCACCGCCTGGAGCAGCCACAGTCCGCGAATGACGATGGTGGGCGTGGTGTTGATGTCCGAGTAGCGGATGGGGACTTCCGCCGCCCAGAGCACGAAGCTGCCGGTACGGACCCGGCGAAGGACATGGCCGATCGGATCGCGACGGATGTGTGCGACCGCGGCGCGCTGGTATTCCACGTCGGCCAGCACCCGCGCACGGGCGCGCTCGACCGGATCGGCCGGGGCTTCCCAAATCGCGCGAATGTCTCGCCACTCGTGAACGTACTGGAGCATCAGGTCGCCGGGATACCCCGATTCGACCGCGACGGCACGGACCTGCGCGTCGAGCTCCGGTCGTGCCGTGGTCTCGCCGGCCAGTTGGGTCAGGCGGGCTTGCAGGCGGCCGGGCCAGTGGCCCTGCCACGAGCCTTCCCACAGGCCGCGGCCAACGCCGCCGGCCGGCGAGAGCGTGAACTGCCCGAGATAGACGTAGTTGTAGGTGAACCACGGCAGCATGGTGATGGCTGCGGCAATGGCCAGCGCGGCCCAGCGGCCCACGGCCTGGCGCTCGCGTTCGCGCTTCACCAGCAGTGGCATGCCGATCGCCAGGAAGAACGGCAACAGGAAGAAGGCGGGGCGCACCAGCGTGGTTGCGCTCAGCAGCACTCCGGCGAGGATGAAGTCGCCGAGGCGCCGGCGTTGCACGGCACGAAAGCACTGCAGCATTGCCGCGGTCGCGACAAACGCGGTCCACAGTTCGGTCAGCACCAGTCCGCCGAAGTAGGGCAGGGGCGAGAACAGGGCCACCAGCGCCGCGGCGCCGAGGCCCGCGCGTTCGCCAAGGACCCGGCGGCCGACATGAAACACGAGCACGCACAGGCCGGCGAAGGCCACCGCCTGGACCGACACCACCGCGAGGTCGTTGCCGACGCCGGCCACGCGATACACCGCCGCGACGAAGGCCGGGTAACCGGGCGTGCGAATGACTTCCGGCACGAACACCGCGGCGTCCGGATAGCGCGTGAACATGCCGGTGGTGGCCAGCACGGCACCCAGGCGCCGGTATCCGGCCTGATCGGTCCACGAGATGTCCCAATCGGGCCGCTGGTACGCGATGTACAGCGCCGCGTGGATCAGGGCCACCGTGCAAATCGCGAAGAGGGCAGGGCGTTTCACGCTCAGCGTCATTCTAGTCGACGCTACTCAGGCCTGGCCGGCATGGAGCTTTCGGTAGAGCGTGTCGATGTCGTTGGTGAGCCGCGCGATGTCGTAGCGCGCGAGGACGTGTGCGCGGGCGACCGCGCCCATCCGGCGGCGCGATTCGGGCTCGGCCAGCAGCCGTGCCACGGCGGCGGCCAGGGCGGCAGGATCATCGAGGGGAACCGTGATGCCCATCGTGGTGTTGGCGATGACGTCACCGACGCCGCCGACATCGGTCGAGACGCCGGGCACGCCGGTCGCCATGGCCTCGATCAGCGCCACCGGCGTCCCTTCATTGCGGGACGTGAGCGCGAACACATCGGACGCGGCGTAGATCACCGGCAAGTCGCGGCGCCAACCCAGGAACCGGACGTTCGTGGCAATTCCCAGCCTGGCGGCCTGCGCCTCGAGATCGGCTCGCAACTCGCCGTCGCCGGCGAGCAGCACCACCAGGTTGGGACGGTCTTTGGCCACCAGGTGCGCGGCGTCAAGCAGCAGGGAGTAATTCTTGATCGCGGTCAGACGGCCGACCGTCGCCAGCACGGGTGCGGCTTCTGGAATCTGCAGCTCGGCGCGCGCGCGGCTTCGCGCAGGATTGTCAACGGCAGCGAACGCGGCCAGATCGAAGCCAAGCGGCACCACGTGGTACTGCTCGGGCCGGCCAATGCGGTACTTGCTCAGCAGGTCGGCGCGAATCGCCGGCGAGATGGCGATGATGGCGTCGCTCAGCCGCGCCATCAGGCGCTCGAGGCCAATGAACACCGCGGTCATGGTACGGCTGAAATAGCCCTCGAGAACGTGCCCATGGTAGGTGTGCACCACCAGCGCGCGGGGAGCATTGCCGCGGGTCAGGTTATACGCGGTCACCGCCAGGCGGCCGAGCAGGCCGGCCTTGGCCATGTGCGTGTGCACCAGCGTTGGCTTGAACGCGCGCATGGCGGCGTAGAGCGCGCGCAGCGTTCGCAAGTCGTCGAGTGGCGCGATCGCGCGTTGCAGCGTGGGCACGAATTGCAGGTTGGCATCCGGCGCCGCCAGGTAGCGCATGTCGCCTTCACCTTCGCCCAGCCGGCCGTGAAGCAAGGTGGTGGTGGCGCCGCGCGCGGCCAGTCGGGATGTCAGGGCCAGCGCCTGGATCGACGGGCCGCCGATGTTAAGGCGTGTGATCACGCGAAGAATGCGCATGCGGTCGGTTGTTCACTCTACCATCCCGTTACCGCGCGAGCGTGGACCGCGTGCTGACCGCCGCCTGGTCGCTGCTGGCGGCGGTCGCCTTGCTGTGGCCGGGCCGCGTGCTCGGAATGTTCGATGGCGCGCCGTTGTCGGGCGCGGCCGAAGCGATCCTGATCGGCCTGGTGGTGCCCGCCTTGTGGTGGTTCGATCGTCGGTTCCTCGCGACCTGGCCGGCACGCGCAGCGATCGTCGCGCTGCTGGTGCTGAAAGTGTCCGGACTGATGTTGACGCCCCAGGGCCTGTGCGCGCGATTCTCGACCGCGGCGCCGTTCACGGGCGAGATCGCCACCATCGGCATCAACGAGCCGCTCGGCATCCTGCGCAGTTGGGATGTGCGTGCCGACTGGCGCGCAGACCGGCCGGCGTGCACCGCCATCGTCGACCGCCCCTACCGCGTGGCTGCGGAGTTTCCCGCATGGTGGGTCAACCTGATGGACTTCATCCATCCCGGACGGCCTGACCTCGCGCTCGACCTCAGCGGCCAGGTCCGCGTCAAAGAGGCGGGGACGTTTTCGCTGGCCGCAGCGGATGGCATGACGATCACCGGAACGGTCGGCCGGCAGCCGGTGACCGCCGCGCCCGGCAGCCTGCTTTCGGTCCCGCTCGCCGCCGGCATTCACGACGTCGCGCTGCATGCGACCCTGAGCGGCGACCCTTGGTCGCTGATGCCCCTGTGGAACGGTCGCGATGCGTGGTCGTCTGCGACGTTCACGACTGCGATGCCGGGGACCTTCGACCGCGCAGCGGGCCTCATTGGCGCACTGACCAGCCTGCTGGTCATCGGCATCGTGCTGGCGTGGACCGCCCTTGCGCTGCGCTCGTTGCAGACCGAACGCCTGCTGCTGCTGTGGGTCGTCGCCTCGGCCGTCGTGTTCGCGTGGCTGGGCACCGAGCCGCGGCTCGAGCGGTTTGCCGGCGTGGCGCTGGTCGCGGCGCTGGCCGTGCCGGCGAGTCTGCGCTGGCGTAACCTGCGTGGCGCCTTCCTCCTGGTGGGGGTGCCGTGGCTGGCCTTCTTCGCGGCGCACAGCTTCGCCAACATTGGCCGCTTCACCGCGTACTCTGGCGACGACTGGCTGGCGTATCAGGTGGCGGGCTATCGCATCTTCATGCATGGCTACTGGCTCGAGGGCGGCAGCCTGGCGTTTGATTATCAGCCGCTCTATCGCTGGGTCACCGGCAGCCTGCATCTGATCTTCGGCGACTCCAGCGTGGGCGAGACCTATCTCGACGCGGCCTGCCTGCTCTCGGGCGCGTTGTTGGCATTTCACCTCACGAAGGCGCGCGCCGGGCATCGCGCCGGGCTTGCCGCCGCGGTCGCGACCCTGGCCACCTTCACCATCGGCACCATCTGGTACTTCCCGGGTCGGGGCCTGTCGGAGATTGTTGCTGCCGGCTTCTCGTTCCTGGCGGCGTTCTTCCTGTTACGGGCGCGCCTGGGTCGCTGGTCGTCCTTGCTGGCCGGTGCCGCCATGGCGGTGTTGATGTTCTACACCCGGCTCAACCACCTGATCTTCGCGGCCTCGCTGGTGGTCCTGCTGCTGCCGCTGCGCGTGCCGTCGACCCCTTCGGCCGTCACTGCCGCGCTCGCGCGCGTACGCGGGCGTCTGGCCCTGACATACGGCGGCGTGGTCGCGGCGGGAGTCGGGCTCTTCATGTTGCGGACCTGGTGGTACACCGGCGTCTTCAGCCTCTTCTACGGCACCAGCCTGAAGAACAACGACACCGGCCTGCGCCTCCAGACCGTGGCGTCGGCCGACGTCTGGACGCGCATCGCGCACAGTCTTGCGTCGCTGGTCTGGGTCAATGAGCCACCGCAGCCCGACATTCGCGCCGCCGTTGTCGTCACCGGCGTTGCCGCGGCGGTGCTGGCGGTGTCGCAGACACCGGTGCTGAAGGGCCTGCCGGTGGTGATCGTGCTGCTGATGGCGGGCACCATGGCCAGCGGCTTCTTCGTGCACACGCACAACTACCCCGGCCGCATGTCGATCACCCTGGCGCCGCCGGCGGCCGCGGCGGCGGTGATTGCCGTGGTGCTGATGGCGCGCGCGTGGCTGCGCCGAAGGACGCCGGCCGCCCTGTGACCCGCCGTAAGCGCCTGTTGTTTGCACTGGTCGCCGCGGTCCTGGCCGCGGTCATCACCGGCGGCGTGTTGCTGGCCGTGGATGTGTTCATGCACAGCCGGTTCGAAAAGTCGGCGGGCTATAACCTGTGGGGCTATCGCGGGCCTGCCTTGCCGGCGAAGCGTCCCGCCGAGGTGCGGCTTGCGATGCTCGGTGGCAGCACGGCGTTTGGCTACGGCGTGACCTGGGACCAGGCGATTCCCGCCGTCCTCGAGGGTGAACTGAAGAAGCGATCGGGCATGCCGGCCGTGACGGTCGCCAACCTCGCCTACAACAACGAGGGTGCCTATTCGTTCCGGTACACGCTCGCCGACTATCTGTGGCTGGACTACGACCTGGTCCTCCTCTACGAGGGCTATAACGACGTGCCGTTCAACCCTCCCGATGCGAACACCCAGGTGTTTCGTCACGAATCGCCAATCTTCCGGCTGACAGGCTACTTGCCGATCTTCCCAATGGTGTTTCGAGAAAAGGCCGCCGCGCTGCTGACCGGGGGAGCGCCGGGCGAAGCGTATGCCTATGACAAGAAGACGGTGTTCCGTCCGGGGCTTTCGGCCAGAGGCGCCGCAGGCCTGTTGAACGTCGCGGCCAGTGCGGGGCAGGCTCTCGAAACACAGCTCCAGGGCCTGACCGATGCGCCGCCGCGATCCATTCCGGACGATGCCTCGACCGGCTGCGCGCACCCGTGGGGGCCCTACTGCCGATCGGTCCTGGTGGCGATCGAGTTCGCCCTGTCCCACGGTAAGCAGGTGCTGGTCGTCGGCCAGCCGTTCTTTCCGCCCAACAACAAGCGAAGCGAGCGCCACCTCCACCAGCAGGCGGAGCTCGAGAAGATGGTCCAGGCCAGGTTCGCGGCCGACCGCCGCGTGACCTACGTGGCGATGGGCAACACGGTCAACCTCGGCGACGAGCAGCACTCCTTCGACGAAATGCACTTGACCGCCGCCGGCAACCGCCTGGTCGCCACCGCCCTGGCCGAGCCGGTGGCCGGGATGATTGCCAGGGCGAAGGACGGCCGGCGATGAAGCACAAAGGCCCGGCCAATCCCGAGCGCGCGTTCGGCCTGTCGGTCGGCACCGTGCTGATCCTGATCGCCGCGTTCGCGGCGTGGCGCGAACGGATTGTGACGGCCGAGATACTGGGTGGCGTCGGCGCCGTGCTGGTCGTGCTCGGTTACTTGAATCCACGGCTCCTGTATTGGCCGAGCAAGGCGTGGTGGCGCATGGCCCTCGCGCTCGGCTATGTCAACGCGCGCGTCATCCTCACCGTCGTGTTTGGTCTCTTGCTGGTTCCCATCAGCATCGTCTGGCGACTCATCGGCCGGGATCCAATGAGTCGGCGCAGTGCCAATTGGCAGGGTTGGACCGCGTATCCACCGCGGTACCGCGACCGTAACCACTATTCGCGGATGTACTGAGGACGTCATGGCCAAGAGTCGTGTGCTGAAAGAGTTCTGGCAGTTCCTGATGGCCGAGAAGAAGTACTGGCTGCTGCCGATCGTGATCGTGTTCGTGCTGTTCGGCCTGTTGATTGTGTTCTCGCAGACCAGCGCCGTCGCGCCGTTCATTTACACCCTGTTCTAGTCGTTTGCCCATCCGCATTCTCGGCATCTCCGCGTATTACCACGACTCGGCCGCGTGCCTGGTCGAGGACGGCCGCATTGTCGCGGCCGCGCAGGAGGAGCGTTTCACGCGGAAGAAGCACGACGCGGCGTTCCCGTCACGCGCCGTTGCGTATTGCCTGGGCGAAGCCGGCATCTCTGCGGGTCAGCTGGATTACGTCGGCTTCTACGAGAAGCCGCTGGTCAAGTTCGAACGCCTGCTGGAAACCTACGTGTCGTTCGCGCCGGCCGGCTTGCGGTCGTACCTGATGGCCATGCCGTTGTGGCTCAGCGAGAAGCTGTGGATGGCCGACGACATCCGCGACCATCTCGAGGGCTTCGAGAGCGACGTCCTGTTCGGCGAACACCACGAGTCGCACGCGGCGTCGGCGTTCTACCCGTCGCCGTTCGAGCAGGCGGCGGTGGTGACCATCGACGGGGTGGGCGAGTGGGCAACCTCGTCCATCGGTGTCGGCAAGGGCCCTGACCTCGAGATCCTGCGGGAGCAGCGCTTCCCGCACTCGCTCGGCTTGCTCTACTCGGCGTTCACCTACTTCGCCGGCTTCAAGGTCAATTCCGGCGAGTACAAGGTGATGGGCCTGGCGCCGTACGGCGAGCCCTCGTTCGTCAAGACCATCAAGGACCAGCTGATCGAGATCCGCGACGATGGCAGCCTGTGGTTGAACCAGGACTACTTCACCTACGCCGCGGGCCTGACGATGACCGGCACGAAGATGGAGCAGGTCCTCGGCGGCCCGGCCCGCAAGCCCGAAAGCCCGCTGACACAGCGCGAGATGGACCTGGCGCGTTCGATCCAGGAGATCACCGAGGAGGTCATGCTGAAGATGACCGCCTTCGCGCACCGGGAAACCGGCATGCGCGACCTCTGTCTCGCCGGCGGCGTGGCCCTGAACTGTGTCGGCAACGGCCGCATCTTCCGGGAAGGCCCCTTCGAACAGGTATTCATTCAGCCGGCGGCCGGCGACGCCGGCGGCGCACTGGGCGTCGCGATGAGCATCTGGCATCGCCACCTGAACCAGCCGCGTGTCAGCCCAGAGTCCGCCGGCACCTGGGAACGCCCCGCCTTCGCCAAGGCTACGGCGGGCAAGCCCCAGCCCCCCAGCTCTCCCAGCCCTCCTAGCTCCCTTAAGTACTCCGACGGCATGAACGGATCCTTCCTCGGCCCCCGGTTCAGTGAAGCCGAGATCCAGGCCTTCATCGACAGCCGCGGCATTGTCGCCAGGCGATTCGAACCCTCGGCGGTCGCCGACGAAGTCGCCGCACTGCTCGCATCGGAGAACGTCATCGGCCTGCTGCAGGGCCGCATGGAATTTGGCCCGCGCGCCCTCGGCGGCCGGTCGATCATCGCCGACGCGCGCTCGACCAGGATGCAGTCGATCCTGAACCTCAAGATCAAGTTCCGCGAATCGTTCCGGCCGTTCGCGCCAACCGTGCTGCGAGATCACGTCGCCGACTGGTTCGAGCTCGACGGCGATAGTCCGTACATGCTGCTGGTCGCCGATGTGCTCGGCTCGCGCCGTCTGCCGGTTCCCGACGAGGCCGGCTCGCTGTGGGGCATTGAAAAACTGAACGTGCTGCGCTCGACCGTGCCGTCGATCACGCACGTGGACTTCTCGGCGCGCATCCAGACCGTGCGGCCCGGTGTCAACGGCCTGTATTACGAAATCGTCGACGCGTTCAATCGGCGCACCGGTTGCCCCGTAATCGTGAACACGTCGTTCAACGTCCGCGGTGAGCCGATCGTATGCACGCCGGAAGACGCCTACCGCTGCTTCCAGCGCACGCACATGGACGTGCTGGTCCTCGAGAATTTCATCATCGAGCGCTCGGCGCAGGGCCCGATGCCCGTCGACGAATCCTGGAAGTCCGAGTTCGCCCTTGACTGACACAGATGCTCCAGGGCCGCAGATGACGCAGAAGACGCAGACGACGAAATGCTGAGCGATCGGCCGGAACGGATTTCGTGGGCGGCCTACTGGGAGCTGCTCATGAACCTCACGCGGCGCGAGGTCAAGGGCCGCTACACGCAGTCGCTCTTCGGTATTGGCTGGGCGATTGCGCAGCCGCTTGCCACCATGGCGGTGTTCACACTGGTGTTCTCGCGGTTGGCGGCCATCCCGTCGGGCGGTGCGCCCTATCCGCTGTTCGCGTATGCCGCGCTGGTGCCGTGGTTCTTCTTCTCCAACTCGGTCAACTCCGGCACGCTCAGCCTGATCACCTATCGCAACATCGTCACCAAGACCTACTTCCCCCGGGAGATCGTGCCGCTGGCCCAGGTGTGCTCGCGCCTGGTGGACCTGGCCGCGTCGGCGGGACTCTATGCGCTGCTGATGATCTACTACGGCATCGGGCTGGGACCGTGGGCCCTACTGCTGCCCCTGTTCATCGTCATGCTGGTGGCCTTTGCGGTCGGCGTGACGCTGGTTACTTCGTCGGTCAATGTGTTTTACCGCGACGTCAACCCGGTGGTGCAAATCGGCCTGCAGCTCTGGCTGTATCTCACGCCGGTGGCGTACCCGCTTTCGGCGGTCAGCGAACGGTACCAGCCGTTCTTCCTGTTGAATCCGCTGACCGCGATTGTCGAAGGACTGCGGGCGGTGCTGGTGTTCGGCCGCGCGCCAGACTGGACGCTGGTTGCCACTTCGAGTGCGCTGATCGCCACCTTGCTGGTGTTCGCCCTCGTGATGTTCAAGCGCATGGATAAGTACTTCGCCGATGTCATCTAGCTCCTTGCAAGCCCCAAGCCTCAGGCCCCAAGCCTCATGTCGCTAGCCATCCAACTGGACGGCGTCACCAAGCGCTACCGGACCGGGCGCTCGCGCACGCTGGTCGATCTGATCGCGTCGGGGGTGGACGGACTGCGTGGCAAGACGACCGAAGTGCACAGCACGTCGCGCGGCAAGATGGACGGCACCATCCTGGCGCTGCGAGATGTCAGCTTCGAGGTGCCCAAGGGCGCCGGCCTCGGCGTGATTGGCAGGAATGGCGCCGGCAAGACGACGCTGCTCAAGCTGATTTCGCGCGTCACCTGGCCGACCAGTGGCCGGGTGCGGGTGGCCGGTCATGCCGTGTCATTGATTGAACTGGGCGCCGGCTTTCATCCCGAACTGACCGGGCGCGAGAACGTCTACCTGGGTGGCGGACTGTTCGGGCTGACCAGGAAAGAGATCGACAGGCAGTTCGACGCGATCGTGAGTTTCGCCGACGTCGAGCGGTTGATCGACACGCCGATGAAGCGCTACTCGTCGGGCCTGTACGCCCGGCTCGGCTTTGCCGTCGCGATTCACAGCCGGCCCGACATCGTGCTGGTGGATGAAGTGCTGTCGGTCGGTGACGCCGCGTTCCGCCGCCGCGCCCTCGAGGCCCTGCGCCAACTGATCAACGACGGCAAGACGGTGCTGTTCATTTCACACGACATGTGGAACGTGCGGCGGCTGTGCAGCGACATCCTGTGGATGGAGAACGGCGGGGTGCGCGCCTACGGGCCGGCCGGTGAAATTGCCGAGAAGTACATGAACGAGGTCAACCTCGAGGCCCTCGCCAACCAGGCCACCGCCCTGCAGAGCCATCGCAGCGGTACCGGCGAAGTGCGCTATGTCGCCGTCGACCTGCATACCGACAGCGGCGCGCAGACCGGGTTGCTGGCGGCCGGCGAGACGCTGCTCGTGCGCGCGTCCTATCGCGCGCACAAGCGCGTGGCGTCACCGGTGTTCCAGGTGGCGATTGTCGACGTCGACAGCGGCCTGGTGATCACCACGGCAACCTCGAAGGCCGGCGACGTGCCGGCCACGGTTGAGGGCGACGGCCAGATTCAGTGCCGGTTCGATCACCTGCCCCTGCGGCCGAGACAGTACGTGCTGCGCCTCTCGATCACCGACCAGCATCAACTGGGATCGTACGACGTGGTGACGGCGGGGCCGCGCTTTGCAGTGACCGGCTCGGGCGGCGGTGTCGAGAACCTGGCGGACGAAGAAGACGGACTGGTGTCGTTGCCGTTCTCATTCACGCACGGGGAGGCGCCACGGGCGTGAGCGGCGGGGGCCCCACCGTGATCGTGTCGGTGCCGCATGGCGGCGCGGCCGGCAACATCCTGCGCACCGGCGTCGTGTCGCGCGTGCTCGAGTCATTTCCAACCGTGCGCGTGGTTCTGGTGTCGCCGTTGGTGAGGGATGCCGGCTTTGCGAAGGAGTTCACCCACCCGCGCATCGTCCTCGAGGATCTGCCGGCGCACCGGCCCATGGGTCTTGAAGCGAGGCTGATGGCCCTGGTGCAGGCCGCGTACCTGGATTCGGGTGTGACCGAATCGGTGAAGATTCGCCGCGCCGAGGCGCTCGAAAAGGGATCGGTGCGCTGGGTCAAGGCCAAGAAGCTGATCGCCTCGATCGTGTCCCCGTCGCTGGTGAGGCCGGCGACGCGCTATGACCTGAGCGACCGCCTGGTCTCGCATCCGTGGGCCGAAGAGTTGTTCGATCGCTATCGGCCATCGATGCTGGTGGTGTCGAATCCCGGACTCATCCTGTCGGAAGTGCCGATGCTGCGCGTGGCGGCCAAGCGTGGGATCCGCTCGGTGGCTGTCGACCCGAGCTGGGACAACTTCACCAACAAGCTGATTCCCGTGCGGCGCGTCAATCGCCTGATCGTGTGGAACGACCTGATGAAAGAGCAGGCCGTGGCGCTGCACGGATACCAACCGGACGAGCTTCGCCTGGCCGGCACGCCCCAGTGGGATCTGTATTTCACGCCCGGCGTCTTGGTGCCGCGCGAGGCGTTTATGCGGCAGGTGGGTGCCGATCCGGCGAAGAAGCTGGTGACGCTCACGACCAGTCCGGCCGAGCTCTATCCGCACTGCGATCACGTGATCCACACGCTGCTGGCGGCGCAGGCGGCCAACCGGTGGAGCCAGCCCACGCAGATCCTGGTCCGCGTGCATCCGCGTGATGATCGGGCCCGCTACGCCGCGTTCGACCGCGTTCCCGGCGTGATTATCGAGAAGCCGTTCCGGCAAACCGTGCGCGCGGGCGATGGCATGGCGGTGGACGTCACGGCCGACAGCCAGCGTCATCTCGCCAACACCATGGCGCACAGTGACGTTGTTGTGCAGGTGGCATCGACGATCGCGATCGAAGCGTCGATTTTCGACACGCCGGTCGTCAACATCTCGTTCGATGGCGACACGCCCTCGCCGTTCGTCCGCTCGGCCCGGCGCTACACCGAGTTCACGCACTTCGTGAACATCCTGAAGCGCGGAGCGGTGCGCGATGCCCGTACGCCAGAGGCCATGGTCACGCACATCGCCGGCTATCTCGATAATCCCTCGCTCGATCGCGAGGGTCGCCGCCAGGTGGTATTGGATCAATGCCAGTTCCTGGATGGCCGCGCCGCGGAGCGCGTGGCGACGTTCGTGTCTGAAGCCCTCAGTGAAGTCGCCGGATTGCCGGTGCCTGCAACGCCATGTGTGGAATCGCTGGTTTCGTCTCATTAACCGGTAAGCCGGCCGAACCGGCGCGGCTGGCCGCGATGGTGGGGACGCTGCGTCATCGCGGTCCGGATGATCACGGCCTCTACACCAATGGCCCCGCGGCCCTTGGTGCCGCGCGCTTGAGCATCATCGACGTGGCCGGTGGCCACCAGCCGATTTCGATCGACGGCGGCGCGATCACCGTCTCGCAGAACGGCGAGATCTACAACTACGTCGAGTTGCGCGAGGAGCTGCGGCAAAGCGGCCGTCACACCGCCACCGCGTGCGATACCGAAGTGATCGGCCATCTGTATGCCACCGAAGGCATTGCCGGTTTCAAGCGCATGCGCGGGATGTTCGCCGTGGCGATCTGGGACGCGCCTCGCCGCCGCCTGGTGCTGGCGCGCGATCGCGTCGGCAAGAAGCCGCTCTACTACTACCAGCACAACGGCGAGATCCTGTTTGGATCCGAGATCAAGGCGATTCTCGCCGCGCTCGACAAGGCGCCGTCGGTGAATGCCGGTGCGCTGCTCGATTTCTTCACCTTCGGCTACGTGGCCGGCTCGCAGGCCATCTTTGAGGGCATGCATCGGCTGGAACCGGGATCGGCCCTGGTGGTCGATACCGCAGCCGGCACCGTCACGCAGGAGCGATATTGGAGCTGGCCGGACGGCGCCGTCGAGGACCGCCGTTCCGAGGCGGAGGTGATCGAGGCGCTGCGGGCCGAGCTCGATACCGCCGTGCGCATTCGCCTCAGGTCCGACGTCCCGCTGGGTGCGTTCCTCAGTGGCGGCATGGATTCGGCGGCGGTACTTGCCTTGATGGCGCGGCACTCGACCCGGCCGGTGCAGACCTTCACCATCGGCTTCGGCGATCCGGCTTATGACGAGGTCACCGAGGCGCGCAGCACCGCCGAGGCGTTTGGCGCCGACCATCACGAGCAGATCGTCACGCCGGACGCCGTCAAGGTGGCCGAAGTTCTCGCCTATCACTACGACGAGCCCTTCGCAGACGCGTCCGCGATTCCGACCTACTACGTCTCGGAGCTCGCCCGGAAGCACGTCACGGTGTGCCTGTCTGGCGATGGCGGCGACGAGCTGTTCGCGGGCTACACGCCCTACGCCGATGCCTTGAAGCGCGTGGGCTCCACGGGCGAGCGCGCGATGCGCACCATGATTCAGGCCGGCGCGCGATTGGTGCCCGTGCACGCGCGCGGCAAGGGCCGCCTCAGCACGATGGGGCTGGGTCCCGAAGGCTGGTTCGTGTGGCGCCGCACCGTGTTCCCCGATTACCTGCTCGAGGCTGTCGTGGCCCCGGATGTGGTCAAGTCGGCAACCCTCCCCGAACGCGCCGCCGTCGATCAGATTCGAGACGCTCGGGGCACGCTCCTGTCGCGGCTGCAGCATTGGGATCAGCAGCACTACCTGGTCGACGACATCATGGTGAAGGTCGATCGGGCGACGATGGCGCATTCGCTCGAGGCGCGGTGCCCGCTGCTGGACCACCATGTGATCGAGCTGGCCGGCGCGCAGGCCTCGCTCCGCCACGGTGACGCGCAGACCACGAAGCGACTGTTCCGCAAGGTGATCGAGCCATGGGTGCCGGCCGCGGTGTTGACCAGGCCGAAGCGCGGGTTCGGTGTGCCGCTGCGCCGCTGGTTCCAGGAGGGGATGATTCGCTGGGCCCGCGAGATTCTCGTCGATCCCCGCACCCGGCAACGCGGCTGGACCCAGCAAGCGGAAGTGACGGCGATGCTCCAGCAGCACGAGCAGGGCAGTCGCGATCACGCCAAGCGGATCTGGGCGCTGGTGTGTCTCGAGTTGTGGGCGCGCCAACATGTCGACCGTGTCCAGTCGGATGCCCGGGCATGCGCGTAACCATGCTCGTGCGGTGCCTCGCCATGATGCGGGGCGGCGGCGAGACTCGACACCTGAACTGGATGCGCGAACTGAAAGCCCTGGGCGTCGAGGTTGACGTGATCACCGGACAGCCGTTGCTGTTCGGCGGCCCGCGTCATCCGCTCGCCGGCGACAACGTGACCGTACTGCGTTCGCCGTACCTGCGCGATGCCGTCTATCGGTGGCAGCACACGCGCGGGTTCGGACGCCTCACGATGAACGCGTTGCACTGGGATGAGGACTGGTTCTGTCGAGCTGCGTGGCGCCGCATTGCGGCCAGGACCGTGCGCCCTGACATCGTGCATGCGCACGCGCTCTACCAGGCGGCCAGCGTGCGGCCGGTGAACATCCCCGTGGTGATCAACTTTCCTGGTGAACCGCATCCCAGTTACCTGCCGGACATCCGAAAAGCGGATGCGCTGGTGGCTGACGGGTGGGCGGCGGAGCACCTGCCGGCAATCATCGGCAAACCGGTTCAGGCCGTGCCGAAGGGCGTTGATGCCGAGCTCTTCCGCCCGTCCGGTGCGAACATGCGCGACGCCTTGGGACTGGGCGATCGTCACGTCGTGTTGTCGGTTGGCCGTTTCGTCCCGATCAAGAACATGGCGCTGCTGATTGACGCGTTGGCGCAGATGGCGCCCGCGGATCCCAGCCTGCATCTGGTGCTGGTTGGCGAGGGTCCTGAACTTCAGTCCTTGAAGGAACAAGCCGCTCGCCTTGGCGTGACCCGTGCTGTGACGTTCGCCGGCTACGTGCCGCAGACGGAGATGGCGCCGTACTACCGCACGGCCGATCTTTTCGCGCTGGGGTCTGACTTCGACAACTCCCCGAACGTCGTGCTCGAGGCCATGGCTTGCGGTCTTCCCGTGGTCGCCACCGCGGTTGGCGGCGTCGCCGAGTATGTGACCCCGGGTCGTGGCGGTGATCTCGTGCCGCGCGGTGACGCGACGGCCATGGCCGGCGTGCTGGGCGACTGGCTGTCGAGCGCCGAGCGCCGGCGGGTTGCCGGCGCCTTCAATCGCCAGCGCATTGTCCAGGAGTTCTCGTGGCAGGCGAGCGCCAGCCGGCTGCTGGACGTCTATCGCGCCGTGCTGCAAGGCCGGCAGCAGATGAAGGCGAGCGCATGAAGGTGGCGCTCAGAGACGATGACACCTGTTACTTCACGTCGCCAGAGACGCTCGAGCGGGTGTACCACGACGTGTGGGACCGCCTGCCCGTGTGTCTGGCCACCGTGCCGTTTGCCATCGGCTACGAGCGGAAGGGCATTCCGCAGGAGCACTGGCGCTCGGGCGAGGCCTTCGCGCTCGACAAGAACTCGGCGATCGTGCCGTTTCTCAAGGATCAGATTGGCCGCGGCCGCGTGACCATCGCGTTGCACGGCTACACGCACCAGGACTATCCGAACGGCTACGAGTTCCAGGCCGCGCCCGATCCTGAGCGTCGCGTCCGCGAGGGACTCCAGTATTTGAAGGCCACGCTGGGGGCGCCGATCTCGTTGTTCGTGCCGCCGCACAACGCGATCTCGAAGCGGGGCATGCAAGCGGTCGCTGGCGAGGGACTCAACCTGCTGGGATCGTTCCTGTCGTTCCGGCCATCGCTGCGCGCGTGGGACGCGAACACGCTGGGCAACTGGTGGCGGATTCGGACCTACCGGGCTACAACCGGCCGGACCAAACGCGATGCGTTCGTCTATCCCCACGTGCTGCGCTACGCGCGCCATGCCGAGTTTGGCTGCCATAGCTTGATCCCGGGCACGACGGTCCAGGAACTGGTGGCGGGCTTCGAGGAAGCGCGCCGGGCGGGCGGGGACTTCTGCGTGGCGACGCACTACTGGGAAGTCGATCAGGCGATCAAGGACGTGCTGCTTCGCTTCCTCGATCACGTCGAGCGCGTGCCCGGCGTGCAACTGGTGCCCGCCGAGTCGCTGTTTGGATGACCGCCATGGCTGATCCCACACCCTGGGCCGCCAAGGCCGCCGCGCTCTACGACGAGCGCTATGCCGAGCGCTATCGGGCGCACGACGATGGGCTGGCCGACAGCGGCCCGTACCTCGGATTTGTCGCGTGGCTGCAGCGCGTGTGCGCGCGGTTCACGGCGCCGGCCGAGGCACTGGAGATTGGCTGCGGCACCGGCCGCTACTTCAGCGCGCTGCGCAACGTGCGGACGCTGGTCGGCCTTGATGCCTCGCCCGCGATGCTGGCGCTGGCCGCACACCCGTTTCGCGCCGACGCGATCACCGCCGAGCGCGTGACCCTGGTGGAGGGCGATGCGCTGGCGCACGATTTCCCGGCCGGCAGCTTTGATCTGGTCTATTCGATTGGCGTTCTTGCCGAACACGTGCCCCTTCAGGCGGAGCTGGTGGGCCGGATCCATTCGTGGCTGCGGCGAGGCGGGCGGTTTGCGTTTTCGACCGTGCACCCGGCCTCACCCTCGGTGCCGCAAACGGCCGCGCGCCGGCTGGGGTCGGCCCTGCTGCCCTGGGTTCCCGGTTCGCTGCACGCATATCTCCGCGATCGCTACCTGGCCGCCGGACTTTACGCCGATGAGCCCTATCTACGCGCGCTGCTCGCCGATGGTTTCGAAATCGAGTCAATGGAACGCTTTGTTTCCGAAGCGCACCTGCACTGCCTGTGTGTGGCCCGCAAGGTGAACCGATGAGCGCACGCCGTTCGCTGGTCATTGGCGGACTCGGCTTCATCGGCGTGAACCTGGCCGATCGCCTGCTGACTGCCGGAGACGACGTGACCCTGGTGACCCCGAATCGGGCGCGTCACGAAGCGCGCGCCGCCGCCTTCGCCGATCGCGGGGCGCACATCGTTGAGGGCGATCTGCGCGACCGCGATGCCATGGCCAGGGCGGTGGCCGGCCAGCATCTCGTGTTCAACCTGGCCGGCGAATCCGGCGCCGTGCGCAGCATGGAGGATCCCTGGACGGACCTCGATGTCAACTGCATGGGCAACCTGTCGTTGCTCGAGGCGCTGCGAACGGTGAATCCGTCCGCGCGGCTGGTGTTCGTGGGTTCGCGGCTACAGTACGGCAAGCAGGCGGAACAGCCGGTCGGCGAGGACCAGGAGCCCGATCCGCTGTGCCTGCACGCCATTCACAAGCTCACCGTCGAGCGCTACTTGAAGCTGTATGCCGCGCTCTACGGCCTGCAGTACACCATCGCCCGCGTCACCAATCCCTACGGACCGGGACAGCCGGAGAGCCGCACCGCCTACGGCGTCGTCAACCGGCTGATCCACCTGGCCTTGGCCGATCGGCCGCTGCCGATCTATGGCGACGGCGCACAGCGCCGCGATTACGTCTTCGTCGACGATGTCGTCTCGGCCCTGGTGCGGTTGGCGGAGTCACCGGCCAGCCTGAGCCGCGCCTACAACGTCGGCTCGGGCACCGGCACCAGGCTGGTTGACATGGCGCGGATCATCATCGAGATCGCCGGCGGCGGCCGCATCGAATCGGTGCCGTGGCCGGAACTGGCGGCACAGATCGAGACCGGCGACTTCGTCGCCGACATCACCCGAATCCAGCGCGAACTGGGATGGCAGCCTTCGGTCGACCTGCGTGATGGACTCGAGCGCACCGTGGCGCTGTCGCGGGGACAGGTTCAAGCATGAGCGGTGGTCGCACCCGGGTTCTCTTCCTGTCGCACGCCTACATGGTGGGTGGTGCGGAGGAGATGGTTCTCAACCTGGTTCGTCACCTGCCGGAACGGTTTGAGCCGGCGGTAGTGTGCATTCACGAGGCCGGGCCGATCGGCGAGGAAATCGCTCGCACCGGCGTGCCCTTCAAAGTGCTGGGCTTGAAGCCGGGCCTGTTGCGACCGTTCGATGTGCTGCGGCTGCGCGACTTCCTGATCGAGTGCGAGCCGACAATTGTGCACACCTTCCTGCTCACCGGCAGCCTCTACGGCCGCTTCGCCGCGATGATGGCGCACGTGCCGGTGATTGTCGGCACCGAGGTCAACATCTATCAGCACAAGAAGCCAGCGCATGCGCTGCTCGAAAAATGGCTGATGCGTCGCACCGACGCCGTGGTCGCCTCCGCGGCTTCTGTGCGCGAGTTTTATATCGACCAGGTGAAGGCGGATCCCTCCAAGGTCGAAGTCATTTACAACGCCGTCGATTGGTCGCAGCTGCAGACGACGATGAGCCGCGACGAATTCCGGTCGTCGGTCGGCGTGCCCAACGATGTGCCCGTGGCCGGCATTATCGCGAGGCTGACCCAGCAGAAGGCGCACCAGGTTCTGTTCGATGCCATCGCGCACGATCCGGGTCTTGCGAAGCTGCACCTGCTCGTCGTGGGCGACGGCGAGCTGCGGTCGTCGTTGACCGCCAGTGCCGAGACCCTGCGCATTCACGATCGGGTCCACTTCCTTGGCGCCAGGCGTGACCTTGGCAACATCCTCGCGTCGATCGACTTGTTTGCGATGCCGTCCTACTGGGAAGGCCTGCCGCTGTCGATGGTGCTGGCCATGGGCGCCGGCCTGCCGGTGGTCGCCTCGCGCGTGGCGGGAATTCCCGAAGTTGTGAACGACGGCGTGAGCGGACTGCTCGTGACGCCAGGGGATGCCGCCGAGTTGGCGACAGCGCTGAATCGCATCGTGCACGACGACACGCTGCGTGTGCTGCTTGGCCAGGAAGCGCGCGCGTTCGTGCGCCCGCGGTTTGGCGTCGATGGCTATGTCGCCTCGGTGAGTGCGCTCTACGATCGGTTGTTGGCGGAGAAGGGTCTGGCGCCTGCCTTGAGCGGAGTCGAAGGATGAAGCTCGGCATCGTGTATCACATGCCGTTCTGGCGCGCCGCCGATGGCAGCTTGCGCGAAGTCGAGGGCTCGTTTGCCCGCTACGTGGATTCGCTCGCGCCGTACTTCGACGAGATCTCGTTGTGCGTGCCCGTGTTGGCGGAGGCCCGCGGCGAAGGCACGCCGATTCGTGCCACCAATGTCACCCTGGCGCCGCTGCCGAACTTCGAAGGGCCGGTGCACTTCTATCCGCAGCTCCTGGTGATGCTGCCGAGGATCTGGCGCTGGGTTCGCGGCATCGACGTGCTGCACTGCCGCATTCCAAGCCCCGCTGCGATCTTCGCGTTCGTCCTGGCCCGCCTTCATTCGCGGCCGTCATTCGTGCTGATTGTCGGCGACCTCCAGGCGTTGCTGCCGACCATGCCGTATCGCGGCGTCAAGAAGGTCCTGTGGCGCGGCTACACCGCGCTCGAAGAGTGGGCGGTGCAGTGGATGTCGGATCGCTCTGTGGCATTTGCCAACGGCGAAGCGCTGGCGGCCAAGCACTCGACCGCCGCGAAGGCGGTGATCGCCACCACCACCACGACCATCAGCGCTGCCGATATCTCCTCGCGGGCCGACATCGACGCCGGCGATATCCTGCGGGTGCTGTGTGTCAGCCGCATCGATCCTCGCAAGGGCTTGCGGGTGCTGCCCGATGTCGTCCGGCTGTTGGGCGACCAGGGCATCGCCGTCTCCCTCGACATCGTCGGGCCGGTGGTCGGGCGGCCGGGCGAGGAGGAAAGGGAGGCGCTTGCCACCGAGGCGGAGCGGCTTCGCGTCGGCCGGCGCGTCCGCTGTCTTGGCCCGGTGCCGCTGGAGCAGTTGCTGCCGCTGTATCGCCGCTACGACGTGTTCGTGTTGCCGACCCTGCCTGGTGAGGGCATTCCGCGCGTCCTGCTCGAAGCCATGACCGCGGGCGTGCCCGTGGTGACGACGCGGGTGGCCGGAATCCCAAGCCTGATCACGCACGAGGTCAATGGCCTGCTGGTCGAGGCGCCGACGGCGGCCGCGGTGGCGGAGGCGATCTCGCGGGTGGTGCACGACGCGGGCCTTCGCCGGCGTCTGATCGCCAATGGCTACGAAACCGCGCGCGGGTTCACGCTCGAGGCGCAGGCGGCGCGGTTGCTGGCGGAAGTCTCCGCGCGGCTGCCGGTGACGTTGAAGCAGCCGGCGACGGTGACCGCGGCGTGACCACTGGTGGAGGCTACCCTTCAGGGTCTTGTGGAGGCAACCCTTTAGGGTTGCCTGTGCCGCTTGCGGACCGCAAACGTATCTGCTTCGTGTTGCCGTCCCTGGCTGGTGGGGGCGCGGAGCGCGCCGCGGTGCACATCCTGAATGCGCTTGATGAACAGCAGTGGGATCGCTCGATGTACTTGTTCGATCGGGTTGGACCCTACCTGGATGAAGTTTCCCCCGCGATTCGCCTCTCCGCGGGCACGAATCACTCGCGGTGGGGCCGGTGGCAGGCCTTGCGGCGATTCATCCGCGAGACTCGTCCCGAAATTGTCGTGTCGTTCCTGAGCTATTTCTCGGTCCTCACCGCGACCCGGGCCGCCGGCGTCGGCGCGCGCGTGGTGTTCAACCAGCAGACGCCGATGACGGCGTTTCTCGCCGACGGCGACTACCCGTGGCGAGGTGCGTGGCATCGCCGCGTCTTTACCCTGGTCACCCGCACTGGATATGCCGCCGCTGATCTGGTCGTCGCGACTTCGCGTGGTGTTGCTGAGGATCTCCAGGCCGCATTCGGCGTGAACCCTGCCCATGTGTGCGTAGTGCCGAATCCAGTTGATCTCGATCGCGTCGCGGCTGCTGCGCAAGAACCGCTGGAGGCTGAGTTCCAGGCGCAATGGACATCGCCGGTGATCGTCGCCGCCGGCCGGCTCGCCGAGGCCAAGAACTACCCGCTGCTGATCGATGCGTTGGCGGTGCTGAGGCAGAAGATTCCGGCGAGGCTGTTCATTCTCGGGCAGGGCGAACTCGAAGGCGCGATCCGCGCGCGCATCGCCGAGCGCGGCCTGGCCGGCGCCGTGGTGCTGTGCGGGTTCCAGCGCAACCCGTGGAAGTTCATCGCCAAGGCTGACGTGTTTGCGTTGACGTCTCACTACGAGGGGTTTGGCAACGTGCTGGTGGAAGCGATGGCGTGCGGCGTCCCCGTCGTCGCCACCGCATCGGCTGGCACGCGTGACATCGTGAGCGACGGCGACAATGGCGTTCTGGTCGGGCCGCATACAGCTGACGCCGTTGCCAGCGCGTTGGCGCTCGTCCTCGGCAATGGTGGACGGCGCGCGCAAATGTCCGCAGCGGCGCGGGCACACGCGCGTTTCTTCGCATTGAACGTGGTGGCCTCGAGGTACGACACGGTGTTTCAGGGGTTGCTGGCGTGAGTGCCGCGGGCCGCGTGCCGTGGCTCTGGGTCGTGACGGCAGGTGGCGCCATTGGCTTTGCCTATACACTGTCGCCGCTGACCGTGGTCGTCTGCGCCGGCCTCGTACCGCTGTGGCGATGGGCCAGCGCCGGCCTGACGCCCCAGGAGCGTCGCTGGGTGCTCGGGCTGTTTGCCATTGCGTTGGCGCTCCGTGCGGCCGCCATTGCCGGGTTGTTCCTGACCGCCGATCCCACGGTCCCCTACGCGAACTTTTTCGGCGACGAGGAGTTCTTCAAGCGCAAGACGACCTGGCTGCGGAATGTCGCCATGGGAATCCCCATCTCGAAGGCCGACTTCCTGTATGCGTATGACGAAACCGGCTTCAGCAGCTACCTCTACGTGCTGTCGTACCTGCAGGCGCTGGTCGGCCTGTCGCCGTACGGCATCCACGTGTTGAATGCCGGCGCTTACCTGGCCGCGGTGCTCGTGCTGTTCCGGATCATGCGCAAGGCGTTTGGCGAATTGGTCGGACTTTTTGGCACCGCGGTCCTCCTCTTCCTTCCCAGCCTGTTCATCTGGTCGATCTCGGCGTTGAAGGAACCTCTGTACTTCCTGGTGGTGTCGGTCAACCTGGGCGCCGCCATGACGATGGTGCGTGGAAGGCCGTGGACCTGGCGGCTCGTCGCGTTCGTGACGATGTTCGCCGGCGGCTTCGCGCTGCAGACGTTGCGAGAGGGCGGTCTGGTGTTGGCGTTTGCCGGTGCCGGCGGCGGGCTGGCCCTGGCCTTCCTGGTCCAGCGGCCTCGCCTGCTGTTGGCGGCGTGTGCCGCCGTGCCACTGGTGGCTTTGCTGGCGTTCACGCGCCCGGTGGTTCAGGAGCGGGCGTGGGACGCCGTGCACCAGGTGGCGCTCAAGCACTGGGGCTACATCAATACCCCGGGCGTGACCTACAAACTCATGCCGCCCGAGTTCTACGTCGATCGGCAGGCGATCCAGGCGATGACTCCGGCGCAGGCCACCCAGTACAGCCTCCGCGCGGTGTGGGCGTACCTCACGGTACCGCTGCCGTGGGCGATTGAATCACGATCGGCCCTGGCCTTTCTCCCGGAACAGATCATCTGGTACTGCCTCTTCTTGCTGCTGCCGTTCGGCGTGTTGGCCGGACTCAAGCGAGACGTGCTGTTGACCTGCATGTTGATCTCGCACGGGATCGTCTCGGCCGCGATGGTCGCGGTGTCCGGCGGCAATGTCGGGACGCTAGTCCGTCACCGCGGCCTGGCGCTCCCTTACCTCGTCTGGTTTGGCGGGCTCGGCGCGGTAAGCCTTGCCCTCTGGATCCTGTCTTCGGCGCGATCGCGACAGTTCGAACACCTGGCCACGCTCGACGAATCCGACGGTGCATCCCATGCCACTAGTTGACGACCACGGCCGCATTCTCGGACGCTTCAACCTGCTCGATCTCGCAATGGCGGTCGTGCTGCTCGGCCTCATCCCGCTGGGCTATGGGGCGTACGTGCTGTTTCGCGTGCCGCTGCCGGTGCTGACGAGCATCGAGCCGGCAGTCGTGCAACTCGATCGCGAGATGCGCGTGACCATTCACGGCCAGAACCTGCGGCCGTACATGCGGATCTCGTTCAACGACAACCAGACCCGCAGCTTCCTGTTCAAGGATGCCTCGACTGCCGAAGTCGTGTTCTCGGACATCCCTCCTGGGGAATATGACGTCGTCCTCTACGACTTCGCCCAAGAGCAGTCGCGCCTGCCCAAGGCCCTCACAATCGCCCCACCGTCGCTGCCCATCACTGAAGTGCTGGCGGCCGGCTTTCTCACCGGGGTGTCCGAGCGCCTGTTGAAGGAAATGAGGGTCGGCGTGTCGTTCCAAGGGCTCGCGCGTATTGTCGAGATGGGCTCACCGAGTGCCGATCTGGCACGCGTGGCCGCGGGCGACCGCCTCATCGACATTCCAGTTGAGAAGACCGTGAAGGTCCCGATGCTGGTTCGCATCCCGTGCACCGTGGAGACCAATGCCGCCGGAACCGGGCTGTGTCGCGCGAACTCGGCGAACGGTCCCGGCGTGTTTCTTGGCCCGCCGCTGGGCCCCGGCATCTACCTGAGTCTGCCGCTGCTCGACGTGCGGCTCCCGTTCCTGATCAGCCAGGTGCGGGCGACGACGCCGACGACGATAATCGAGGTGCGCGTGCGTGTCTCGCCCGCGGAGGACGCCGGCGAGCTGGTGCGCGTCGGCGACGCGGATGTCGGTGTGGCCGAGAATCCGTTCGCGGCCGGTGCCGTCGTGAGCGCGCTGATGAGCGGCGATCGGGAACTGAAGTTCCAGGTGCCAGCCATTCCGACACTCAAGGGGTGGGACTATGGCGGGCAGCTGCTGCGCGTCGGCGCCCAGTTTGTCTTTATCACCAACCGATACCAGATGGCGGGAGTCGTCACCATGTTGCCGCCGCTCCCGGTCAATCCATGAGCCTGGTTCAGCTTCTGCGCCTCGGCTTGGCGGCGTTCGATCGGCGACTACGGTCGCTGACGGAGCCGCGGCAGGACGGGGATGACGCGCTGTGGGTAATCATGGACCGCAGCCTGGCCGGCCGCTTCGTGGTCGCCGTGTCGCGGGGCCTCGATGGCGCGGCCCCGGCCTCGCGGGCGGCATACCCCGTCCGCCAGATGATCGCGGCATGGTCGGTCATGTCGCCGGCGGTCCAGATGCGGACTGTTGGTGCGACGGCACTGATCGCCTCGGTGGTTCACATCGCGATGCAGCTGACCGCGCGTCCGGTGGGCTGGTGGTGGCTGATCGTGCCCGGCATCGTCGCGATGTTCGGTGCCGCAGCGATTACCATCGCCGCCTTCGCCCCGCCCACCGAGGGTCGCCGGTGAGTACGCGCCGCATCCGGGTGTTGGCGATTTCGCCGATTCCCGAGGAGGGAGCGGGCTGTCGTTTCCGCATCGCGCACTACATCCCCCACCTCGAGGCCAACGGCTTCGAGGTCACGCTGTTGACGTTGTTCTCGACCGACTTCTTCCGGCGGGTCTATCGGCCCGGCCACCTGCTGGGCAAGTCGGTGGTGTTTGCCGGGTTGGCCCTGCGCCATTTATGGGCGTTGCGCCGCGTGCGCGAATACGACGTGGTCTTCATCTACCGCGAGCTCTTTCCGGTCGGTCCGGCCTTCGTCGAATGGCTGATGTCGCTGCCCGGTTGCCCGCCGATCGTCTTCGACTTCGACGATGCGATCTTCCTGCCGAGCGTCAGTGAGGCCAATCGGTTGATCGCGGCTCTGAAGACGCCGGGCAAGGTCGCGACCATCGTGCGCCGCAGCACCCAAGTGGTGGTGGGTAACGACTACCTCGCGGCCTACGCTCGCCAGTTCAATCCGGCGGTCAACGTCATTCCCACCAGCGTGGATACGAGCCGATTTACGCCGCGCGCGACGCCGCACGCAGGGGCCACGGCCGGCGGCCCGGTAGTCGGCTGGATCGGCAGCCCGACGACCACCAGCTACCTGATGGGACTCACGCCGGTGCTGCAGCGCGTGGCCGCGCAACAGCCGTTTGTTCTGAGAGTCAGCGGCACGGGTGACCCAGTCAGCATACCCGGCGTGCTGGTCGAGAACGCCGAGTGGCGTTTGAGTGGCGAAATCGACCTGTTCCGGAACTGCGACATCGGCGTCTACCCCTTGGTGGACGATGCCTGGGCGAAGGGGAAGTGCGGCTTCAAGGCGATTGAGTTCATGGCCTGCGGCGTGCCGGTGGTGGCCTCGGCGGTCGGCGTCAATCGCGAGATCATCGAAGACGGCGTCAATGGTTTCCTCGCGACGACGGATAATGAATGGGTGGAGAAACTGCGGCGGCTGATCGCCGAGCCGGGCCTCCGGTCGCGCTTCGCCGCGGCGGGGCGGCGCACCATCGAAGAACGCTATTCGCTGCACGTCAACGCGCCGAAGCTGGCCGACGTGCTCAGGCGCGCGGCCGAACGGAGACAGTCGTGAAGAATTTTGCCATTGCCGGGGTGGCCGGTTACATCGCGCCACGGCACCTCAAGGCGATTCAGGACACCGGCAGCCGCCTGGTGGCCGCCACCGACCCCCACGACGCGGTCGGTATTCTCGATCGGTTCGCCTTCGACGTTCGCTTCTTCACCGAGATCGAGCGGTTCGATCGGCACCTCGAGAAGCTTCGCCGCGGCCCCGCGGATCAGCGGGTGGACTACGTCAGCATCTGCTCGCCCAATCACCTGCACGATGCGCACATCCGGCTGGCGCTGCGGGTCGGCGCCAACGCGATCTGCGAGAAGCCGCTCGTCATCAACCCCTGGAACCTCGACGCCCTGCAGGAGATCGAGCGGGAGACCGGCCGGAGCGTCAAGACCATCCTGCAGCTTCGCGTGCATCCGCAGCTCATGGCCCTGCGCGAGCAGTTGCTGGCCGACACCTCGAAGCGTCACCAGGTGTGCCTGACCTACATCACCGCGCGCGGTTCGTGGTACGACACCTCCTGGAAGGGCCAGGTCGAGCGTTCTGGCGGCATCGTCACCAACATCGGCATCCATTTCTTCGACTTGCTGATCTGGTTGTTCGGCGACGTCCGGTCGTCGCAGGTGAACTTGCGGGACACGCATGAGGCCGCGGGCGTCCTCGACCTCGAGCGCGCCGACGTTCAGTGGTTCTTGTCGACCGACAGCGGGCACCTCCCCTTCACGCCGGAACCGGGCAAGAAGACCACCTTTCGATCGATCACGGTGGACGGTCAGGAGATCGAGTTCAGCGAAGGCTTCACCGATCTCCATACCCGCGTCTACGAGCAGGTTCTGGCCGGGGCCGGATTCGGCATCGACGATGCGAGGCCCTCGATCGAGCTGACCTCCACCATTCGCACTGCCAACGTGGTCAAGGGGTCGCAACCGCATCCCAAGGTGGTGTCGCGTGGCTGATGTGTTCGTGCACGAGTCGTCGTATGTCGATGACGGCTGCGAGATTGGCGAAGGCTCCAAGATTTGGCACTTCTCGCACGTGATGTCGGGATCGCGGATCGGCAAGCGCTGCAACATCGGCCAGAACGTGGTGGTGTCGCCGCAAGTTGTGATTGGCGACAACGTCAAGATTCAGAACAACGTCTCGATCTACACGGGCGTCATCCTTGAGGATGACGTGTTCTGCGGTCCGTCGATGGTGTTCACGAATGTGGTGAACCCGCGCAGTCACGTGTCGCGCAAGGACGAGTATCGTGCGACGCTCGTCAAGCAGGGCGCCAGCCTGGGCGCCAATTCGACCGTCGTCTGCGGGCACACGATCGGGCGCTACGCGTTCATCGGCGCCGGCGCCGTCGTCACGAAAGACGTTCCCGACTATGCGCTGATCGTCGGCAATCCCGGCCGGATTAGTGGCTGGATGTGCCGTTGCGGCGTGAAGCTCGTGTCGGGCGCGGCGCCACCCGCCGAAGCGACCTGCGCGACCTGCGGTACGGCCTACGCCAGCCAAGACGGTCAACTCGGCCCGGTATGAGCAGCGTGCCCGAACGCGAGCTGCTGTCAGGCATTCGCGCCTGTATGCAGGCGGCGCTCAAGTTGAGCGATGCTGATGCGGCCGCGATCGGTCTCACGACCACGCCCGACCAACTTCCCGGTTGGACGTCGCAGGCGCACCTCGAGCTGGTGTTCGCACTCGAGCGGCAGTTTGACCTGATGTTCGAGGCCGAAGAAATCGCCGAGTTGGCGTCGGTGAAGGCGATCGTCGGCGCGCTGGAAAAGGTGAGGACTCCCTGACATGGCAAGCGTGACACCGCTCGTGGTGCCCCAAGTCAACGTCAACGACGAGACCGTGCGCCTGGCTCGCTGGTCGGTGCCAGATGGGGCGACCGTCGCCGCGGGCGATGCAGTGTGCGATGTCGAGACCACGAAGGCTGCCTCGGAGATCACTGCCGATGTCGCCGGTGTTCTGGTGCAGTCAGCCATTGCGGGCGAGCAAGTTGCCGTCGGTGCGGTAATCGGCGCGATTGGCTCGACTCGCGAGGCGGCCGCGGCATTTCTCGCGGAGCCTGTCACTGTTGCCCGTCCGGCCGCCGGCAATGGTGCAACTCCGAAAGCGGCGGTCCTCGCGGCTCAGCATGGCGTGTCGCTCGACCAGGTGCGCACGGCCGGCGTGCAGGGGACGATCAAGGAGACTGACGTGCGTCGATTCATCGACGCGTCCGCGAAGGCCTTGCCGGCCGGCCTCGCGAAGTACTTCGTCCATGACGGAGCATTGCCTGGATTCGATGCCGCGATTGCCGCGAACCTGCGGCGATCGACCCAGGGCCTGATCCTGACCAGCGTCGACATGGACTGCCGGCTGAACGCCGCCCACGCCCTCGTCCAGGAAGCGCAGGCGGCGGGGCGGATGCTAAGCCTGCTGCACCTGGTAATCGCCGCCGTGGGACGTTCGCTGCCGTCCTTTCCGCGCCTGACCAGTCTCGTATGGGAGGGCTCGCTCTATCGTCACCCCGCAATGGATATCGCGTTTGTGGCCCGCAGCGCGGATGGCAGGTTGTTCACCCCGGTCTTGCGAGCCGTGGACCAGTTGTCGCTGGCTGAGATTGCCAAGGCTTCGCAGGCGGCAGCTCTGCGCGCTATGCGCGGCAGCGCCAAGGCCGAAGACTTCGAGGGCGCCGCCTTCACGATTTCACAGGTGCCCGTCCCGGGGACCACGCGGGTCGTCGCGCTGCCGAGTTTCGGCCAGTCAGCCATTCTTGGCGTGTCGTCTGAGCGCACGTCGGTCGGATGGGTCGATGGCATGGCAGTGGCGCAGCCCATGGTGACGTTCACGCTCAGTTACGACCACGCGCTGTGTGACGGTGTCTACGCCGCCAGCTTCCTGGCCGCGCTGGTGAAGGATTTGGAGTCGCCACGATCGTGACTGCCGCGGACCGTTACGCGCAGCTCCTGGGCATTCGCTTGTTCGAGCAGTCGCTGCTCGACTTGTTCTCGACCGGCGCGCTTTCGGGAACGACGCATACCTGCCTTGGTCAGGAGACCGTCGCCGTTGGCGTGGTGTCGTCCATCGATCGCGCGCGCGACATCGTTTTCAGCAATCACCGTGGTCATGGTCACTTCCTGGCGTACTGCGGAGAGGTCGAGCGGTTGTATCTGGAGATTCTCGGCAAGCCTGGTGGCGTGTGCGGCGGACGGGGCGGCAGCCAGCACCTGTACTTCGACAATTTTTACTCGAACGGCGTGCAGGGCGGCATTGTCCCCGTGGCCACCGGGATGGCGCTGGCCGAGAAGCAGAAGGGCAGTGGCGCGGTCGCCGTGGTGTTCCTCGGTGACGGGACGCTCGGTGAAGGCGTGGTCTACGAATCGTTCAACATCGCATCGCTGTGGTCGCTGCCAATCGTGTTTGTGATTGAGCATAACGGCTACGCGCAGAGCACGCCATCGGCGCTGCAGATCGCTGGCGACGTGGCTGCGCGGCCGCGGGCGTTTGGCATTGCGACCGAAGAGTGCCGCTCGACCGACGCCGAACAGATCTCGGCCCATGCCACGAAGGCAATCGCCGCGGCCAGGTCGGGCCGTGGACCGCAGTGCCTGGTTTGCTACACCTATCGCCTTGGCCCGCACAGCAAGGGCGACGACACGCGTGCGGAGTCTGAGCTGCGCGAGGCGTGGTCACGCGATCCGGTGAAAGCCGCACGGGCGGGTCTGGACGAGGCCACGGCCGCGGCCATCGAGCAGCGCGTCGGCGCCGAAATCATCGCCGCGCGCACACGGGCGCTCGAGGCCGTCTCGTAGATGCCTACCGTTCTCGAATCGATCAACCAGGGCCTGCACGGTGCGATGGCCGCGGATCCCCGGGTCATGGTGCTCGGCGAAGATATCCTCGACCCATACGGCGGCGCGTTCAAGGTGACCAGGGGACTGTCGTCGGCCTGGCCCGATCGCGTCTTCACGACGCCGATCTCCGAGGCGGCGATCGTTGGCCTGGCCACAGGGCTGGCGTTGCGTGGCATGCGGCCCGTGGCCGAGATCATGTTCGGCGACTTCCTGTTTCTCGCTGGCGATCAGCTCGCCAACCACGCCGCCAAGTTCCAGTGGATGTACAACGACCAGGTTCGGGTGCCGATGGTCGTGCGCGCGCCGCGGCTACGGCCCCACGCACAGCCAGTCGATCGAGAAGCATTTCATGGGTGTGCCCGGCCTGTGGGTCGTGGCCCCACACATCCTTGGTGACCCCGGTGAACTGCTGCGGCAGGCAACGCTCGAGTGCGACGCACCGGTGGTGTTCATCGAAAGCAAGACTTGCTACGGGCGCGCCCTCGTCTCCGACGTGCCGGGCATGACGTCCACCGTGATTGCGGACGAGGCCTCGCCGTTTCCGACGCTGGTGCTTCGTCACGGTCGCGGCGAAGTGACCGACGGCCTGCTGTGGTGCTACGGCGGGATGACGCCGCATTGCCTCGAGGCGGTGCAGCACTTGAAGGACGTTGAAGGCCTGCACCTCGACCTCGCCGTGGTCAGCCAGTTGTCGCCGGTGCCGGCGTCACATATCGCGCGGATCGTCGAAGTTGGCGAGACGGCCCTGTTCGTTTACGCCGAAGAGGCGAGTGCCGAGCACGGGTGGTCCGCGGAAATCCTCGCGCAGGTGCAGCAGCACATGACCGCCTCCGGGCGTTCCTGTCGTCACCTCCGCATCGGCGGCGCGCACACGCCCATTCCAAGCAGTCGCGCCCTCGAAAGCGACGCTGTGCCCGCGGCCAGCGACATCATCGCGAGTGTCCTGGAGTCTTTCTGATTAGTCGCCGCAACATCATTTTTGCCGTGCAGGCCGTGGTCACCACGGTGCTGCTGATGCTGCTGTTTCGTCGGTTCGACTGGGCGCGGTTCGCAGAAGTGCTGCAGCAGTTGCCGGTGTGGTTCTATGCCGGCTCGCTCGCGGTGCTCACGGTCGGCCAGGTGCTCTACGCCTACCGATGGCGCGTCGTGCTGGCGGGCATGGGCGTGGAGGTACCGTTCGGCGAAGTGCTGCGGCAGTATTTCATCGGGATCTTCTTCAGCAACCTGATGCCCACGGCGGTGGGTGGCGATGCTTCGAAAGTGTATTACCTGGGCCAGCGGTCGGGGTTCGTGCAGATCACGGCGTCGGTCATCCTCGACCGGCTGCTTGGCTTCGTGTGGCTGGCACTGATTGGGGCCATGCTGGCATGGATCGTTGGTGGTGATGCGCCGGTGCTGGTTCTCAACCGACAGTTGCTTATGCTGTTCGCTGCCGGATTCGTGTCGGCGTTGCTGGTCGCCTGGCTGGTTCCGGTAGAACGCGTCTTGCCACACTTGGTTCCCGTGCGCTGGAGCGCGTGGACGTCTCGCGTCAGCGACTTCGCGATGCTGGTGCGCCAGGGTGTGTGCCGCCCGGTTACGTTCGTCACCGCCGGCGTCATTGTCGGCGTCTACGCCTGGCTCATCGCGATGGTCTATCAGCAGTACTTCTCGGTGAGCGGCCTCGCCCCGCTGGCGGTGCTGCCGGTGCTGCTGGTGATTGTCAGCATGTCGATTTTCGTGAACGTGCCGATCACGGTCGGCGGCGTCGGGTTGCGTGAACAACTGCACGTCCTGCTGTTCACGGCGTTCGGTGTGCCCAAGGAAGTGGCTGTGACGATTTCGCTGGTACTGTTCTCCCAGGGTCTGCTGCTGAGCCTCGTGGGGGGCGCCTTGTGGCTCAAGGTCCGGCCGACGTGAGGCGGCACGCGAGTGACGGCGGGCTGATCGTCACCATCGCCGTGACGGCCTACGTCGTCGCGCACCAATCCCTGTCGGCGAATTTCCGCGTTGCGCCGGCGCTGGAAGACCTGATGGTGGCTTGCACGGGCAAGCCAGGGTGGCTGCCGAACCCATCGATCCTTTACGCGATGCCGGAATGGACGGCGTTGATGGAGCGGCGGATCGATCGCTTTCCTTGCGAGTTGGTGCAGGGCCTGCCGCTCACTGAAGTCGGCATCACCTGGCAGTTGCAGGAGTACTTCCACCTGACGCTCTCGACCTGGTTTCGGATTGTCGGTCCCGTTGCTTCGGGTTTCCTGTCGTTCCAGTCGGCGATGTACGCCTTGACCGGCGTGATGGCGTATCTCATCTTCCGGCTGGGTATGGGCCGCCTGATCGCGCTCGCGTGCACAGCTGGCATCGTGTGGTCGGCTTCGCACCTGGGAATCGTCGCGCTGCCGATCGAGTATTCCAAGGCGCCGTGGGTGCTCGCCATCGTCTGGTTGTGCGGGTTGACCGTACGGCGCGACGCCGCCGGCCAGCCCATCGCGTGGACCGCCGCCGCGCTGGGCCTGACGACCGGCGTCGGCATTGGCTTCAAGCCGGACGTGATGGCGACAGTTCCACTCGCCCTGGTCACGACCATCGTGTTCGTGCGACGCACGACGGAGGGCGGCCTGTGGCGAAAAGCCATCGCGACGACCCTGGTGACCGCCGGCCTCGCCACCACCGGTGGACCCATGCTCTACCGGAACTTCTTCGCGCCCACCGGCAGCCTGCTCGCGGTGCAGATGCTTGGCGGCCAGGACTTCGAGACCGAGGGACTGCACGCGTCGACGCCCCTCTACGACTACGGCTTGATCTACGACGACAGCCACATTACGTGGCTGATCAACAGCTACGGTCACCGGGTGATGGGGAAGACCGCCACCGCGGGGTTCTTCAGCAAGGACATGCAGGAGATGTCGACGGCATTGTTGGCCGACGTGTGGTCGACCTTCCCGGGCGACCTGGCCTTGCGCGTGGTGGCGGCGACCATGCGGGTGTTGCGCTTGAGCGGCCTGCCGTGGGCAGTGGCGGCCGCGGGCCTGTTCGTGTTGTTTGCCGCCAATCGCCGGGCCGGATGGTATGCCGCGTTCGTGACCGTCTACCTGTGCGCCTACGTCTCGCTGGTTTTTCAACGCCGCCACTTCTTTCACCTCGAGTTCCTGTCCTGGTGGTACCTCGGCGTGCTGGTTGAAGGCGCGCTAATCGGCACCGCCGCGGTGATTCGGGCGTGGCGGGCAGGCGAGGCGTCGAGGCTGATCTCTGCCACGTTAACGGTCAACCGCCCCGGACTGATGCGGGCGTCGCTGGCGATGCTCGCCATGGCCGGCGCCGCCACGCTGATACTCATTGGCGGGCGGGCCTATCAACAGCGTCAGGTCACGGACCTCGTCGACCACTATCAGCAGCGCCCGCGGGAAGCGCGCGCAATGTCGGTGACGGACCGGGGATCGGACCAGGTGACGCTGACGGTCGCCGGCGTCAGTCTTCGCGATCGCGCGCCGAGCGCGACCGCGACCGCGAGCGACTACGTGGTGCTGAGCCTGGCCTGCCAGTCGGCCGGACGCGTGGCAATCGCCTCCAAGTATCTGCCGCCGGTCGTCGACTACCGGAACTGGAACAGGCACTTCGACGTTGTCTGCGCGGGACCCGGAACCGAGTCGACCGTCATGGTGCCCATCTACCAGTACAGCCCCGAGTTCGTCTTCGACGGCTTCGTCATGACCGCCGCTGATGCCCAGGCGGTGCGCGCCGCGGCCGTGATGAAACCCGATGCCAGCGTCCGGTTATGGCTCGACCTGCTGATCCCCGCTGACTGGCGCACGCGCAGCTGGTACGCCACCTTGAGGATGCCGCCGGTGATGCCGATATGAGCGCGGATTCAGGCCAGGTCACATCGCGAACCCACTACGTGATCCTCGCGATCACTCTGGTGGTGGCCCTGGGGTTCCGCTTGTGGTTGCTGCATTCGTACTCGCCGGCCGGGCCGTGGGTGGCCGCCTTGACGCTCACCGACGCCGAGATGGGACGCAATCTGCTTGCCGGCAGGGGATGGGTCTCGAACCAGGACGTGATCGATCAGGCCAACAAGGCGCAAGAAGGCCAGTCGACGATGGTCGACCTGCAGCAGTTTCTGCCTGCCGATGACGCCAGACCAGGGGCGCTGGTCACGCAAGGCACCGCGCACTCGCCTGGGTACTCGGTGTGGTTTGCGATTAGCTACTGGCTCGGCGGCGACATTCGCTATGTCTACTCGCAAGTGATGCAGGCGCTGCTCGATACGGTCGCGTGCCTGCTGGTATTTCTGATTGGCCGTCGCGTCTGGTCCGCATCGGCCGGCCTTGCTGCTGCTGCCCTTTATGCGCTGTCACCGGCACACGCGTTCCTGGCCAACCTGACCGTGGCCGCGTCCACCGACAGCTTCTGGTTCCTGTCTGTGGCCTACGGCGCGCTGCGCGGCTGGGAGTCAGTCGCCGCCGGCCGGCGGCCGTGGGCCGGCGCCTTGATCGTCGCCACCGCGTCGTTCTGCGGCGCGGCAATGAACAGCACGAGCCTGGTGCTGCCGACGGTGGTCACGGGCATGACGATCGCGGCGGCCCTGTTCGATCGGCGCGCGCTGCGCCTGACGCCGTGGCTCCTGATAGCACAGGTCCTGGTGGCGTTGGTGCTGACGCCGTGGGCACTGCGCAACGAGCGGCTGTTCGGCCAGTTCAGTCCCGTCCGCGGCGGTTTCTGGCAGGTGGCGTATGCCTCATGGGGAGAACTGCCGAATCCGTGGGGCCTGGGCTTCGACGACAAGTATTACTGGAACTGGATTGAAGAGAACTGCCCAGGCTGCGACAGCGGCCGGCAGGCGGCGACCACGCGCGACTTCATCTTGCGCTCGGTCGTGCCGTCGCCTGGCTACCTCCACCACATGGTGCGGCTGGTCTGGTCCCGGGTGCCCGTGTTGTTGACTGTCGCCAAGATCCCGGCCGGCGTGTACACCGCCACCGATTCGCCGCGGGTCACCAAGGCGCTGCGCACGTTGTTGACGGCCAGCCGGTATGCTGTGCCGGCCGCGGTGGTCTTGGTGATTGTCGGGCTCGGCCTGGTCCTGATGCGCCGTGAGTCACGCGCGATGGTGTTGCTGGTGATTGGCCCCAGCACCTTCCTGATTGTGTTCAGCCTGGTGTTTTTCGTCGAACTGCGCAAGACCGTACCCGCCTACGGATGCCTGCTGGTCTTTGCCGGCGTCGCCATCACGGAACTGGCGCGCCGCGCCAGGCCGGCGGTCGCGGTGTTGGTGATCGCCGCTCTGGCGCACCCGCCGGCGCTGCAGGCGCAGGTGGCCGCGGGTGGACAGATGCACACGGCGGTCGTCAAACCTGACGGAACCGTGTGGAGTTGGGGCATCAACACGTTCGGCCAACTGGGCGACGGCCGGATGGGAAACACCATTCTCGAAGGCGTACAGGCCATCGGCCTGGGCGACGCGACCGCAGTGGCCGTCGGTGGCAATCACACCTTGGCGCTGCGGAAGGATGGCACGGTGTGGGCCTGGGGCGATAACTTCTGGGGCGAGTTGGGCGACGGGACCCGCAAGACGCGGGACGTGCCGGCGCCGGTGCCCGGCCTGCCGCCGATCGTCGCGGTCGCCGCGGGCTACCTTCACTCGATGGCGCTCGGCGCCGACGGCACCGTATGGGCGTGGGGTGACAATCACTACGGCCAACTCGGCACCGCGTCGCCGGCGTGGAGTTATCAGCCGGTTCGCGTTGCCGGCATGCAGGGCATTTCGTCGCTTCACGCAGGCTTCTTCCATTCACTGGCCATCGAGCGATCGGGCCGCGTCCTCGCCTGGGGGCAGAACACCAGCGGCCAGTTGGGCAACGGAACCCGCGTGTCGCAGTCGGCGCCGGTGGCCGTGCCGGCGGTGACCGATGCCGCGGCGATCTCGGGTGGGCAACTGCATACGCTCCTGCTCCGGCGCGACGGCACCGTGTGGAGCTGGGGTGGCAACGTCTTCGGCCAGCTGGGACGCCCCACAGCGGAGCGCAGTGACCCGTCACCGGGACCGGTGCCGGGCCTCACCAACGTCGCTGCGATTGCGGCGGGCGAGGACCATTCCGTCGCGCTGAGCGGCGATCAGCAGGTCTGGGCGTGGGGAGACAATCTCTATGGCCAGGTGGGCGATGGCACCTGGGATGCGCGCGACCGCCCCACGCGGGTGGCCGGCCTGGGGCCTGCGACCGGCATTGCGACGGGCCACGCGTTCGTCCTGGCCCGCAATGAGAAGGGCACCATCTCTACCTGGGGCTTCGGCAACGAGGGCGAACTGGGCGACAACGTGATTGTGCGGCGGCGTGCCGTCCCGGCGGCGATCACGGCGGTGGCGCTGGTGCCGGGGCCAGACTTCACGTCGCCGGCATTCCATCCGATCACGTCGGCGGCCGGCACCTGGCTGGCGCCGATCGTCAAGACGTCAGGCGGCGTGTTCGCCATCAACGGCAAGGCCGACACATCGACCGGTTATGTGATTGCGACGCAGGCGACCGCCGCAGGTCCTGATGAGCCGATGAAAGCGCTCGCGGCCCGCGGCACGGTCGTCGACGGGTGCGTGACCGTCGGCGTGCAGCGTGACAACCAGTGGGTGTTCTACAAGAACTACGCGCTGCCCGGGCCCTTCACCATGACGTGGGAGCCGCCTGCCAGCGGCGCTTACGTGATCGTCGTCGCGCACTGCCTGCCCGAAGGCCGGCTGAAGAACAACTTCGAGGTTTCGCATGTCGGCTGGTTCAGCAACACCACCCTGCGTTAACGTGAGGCGATGAGGGAGACCGTCATTCACGCCCGCGACCTGATCAAGGTCTACCGGCTCTACGCCAGCCCGCGCCACCGCTTTCTTGACATGTTCGGCCTGCTGCGGAACAAGGCAGGCGCCTACACCGAGCACTCGGCACTGGACGGTATCAGCCTTGATATCGCCCGTGGTGAGAAGGTGGCGTTCATCGGCCGCAACGGTGCGGGGAAGAGCACCCTTTTGAAGCTGGTGACCAATGTCATTCAACCGACCTCTGGCGACCTGCGCGTCGCGGGCAAGGCACATGCGTTGCTTCAGATTGGAACAGGGTTTCACCCGGACTTCACGGGCCGCGAGAACATCTACGCGTATCTTGCGCAACTCGGCGTGGCCGGCAAGGCCGCGGATCGTCGCTGCGCCGAGATCATCGACTTCGCCGAGCTCGAGGAGTACATCGACCAGCCGGTCAAGACCTACTCGTCGGGCATGTCCGTGCGGCTCATGTTCTCCGTCTCCACGGCCATCACGCCCGACCTCTTGATCCTGGACGAGGTGCTCGGCGTGGGCGACGCCTACTTCGCCCGCAAGAGCTATGACCGCATTCGCGATCTGTGTGACCGCGAAGGCACGACGCTGCTGCTCGTGTCACACGACGTCTACTCGGCGTCCGCGATCTGCGGCCGGATGATCTGGCTCGATCGCGGCCGCGTGCTGATGGACGGTGATTCGCCAGACGTCGTCAAGGCCTACGAGGACTCGATTCGCCAGCAAGAAGAGAGCCGGCTCAGGATCAAGCACCAGGAACGGCTCAAGCAAATCGAGCCACCGTCCGAGACGCCGGCCGTGCAGCACGTCATCATCGAGCTGCAAAGCCGGGACAACCGCCCGCTGGAATCGCCGCTCCACATTCGCTCGATCTCGATCGCGGTCGATGCATACCGCTCGACGCTCGAAACCGCGGTGGCGCCGTTTGACGCACCCGACCAGCCGCACCTGCAGCGCTCCGGCGGCGCGTGGGGAGAGGCCGCGGAGTGGCGGGGTCACCAGGCGCGGCCCTTGCTCAACTACGGAAGCTCATTCCACAAAGTGGCCGTGACCTTTCCGGTCCCGGCGTCCGCGCTGAAGCGGGGTCTGCCGTTGGTGGTGGACGTCGAGTATTGGATGGACCAGCCTGGGGACGTGCTGGTCAACGTGTTCTTCGACGACCGGGCCGCGCGCGTCGGCGTGCTGCCCGCAGAAATCGCGCGCTGGACGACGGCCCGGTTGTCGGCGTCGATCTCGGACTTTCACTCGCGCAGTGAGGCCGTGGTCCTGAACACCGCAGGTATCCAGGGCAGCGGCGCCATCAGCGTGACCCGTGCCGGGTTTGTGGACGCCGAGGGCCAGGACACCTTCTTCCTGCGGTACGGCCAGCCGGCGACGCTGGAGATTGGCTATCGCATCGCCGACCCTGGGCTGGATGAACGGGCACAGGTCGTCGTGGCTCTCCACCGTGACGGCGTCCAGGACGTCTGCCGTGTGATCTGCCGGGATCTCCGTTTTCGCGCGACGGACGCCAGCGCGGGCAGGATCCGGCTGATCCTGCCGCGCCTGATGCTGACCGACGGCCGGTACTCCGTCACCATCATGATTTCCAGCGAGGGGTACTATGACCGCGAACAGACGGTGTTCTACTCGATCAACGAACAGGTCTATTGCTGCATTTCCCGAATGTTTGAGTTTGCGGTCGAAGGCGCGGGCCTCATCGGCCGCGGCACGCTCCAGATCCCTGAGGCGGAGTGGTCCCTCGAAAGTCCGGCATGATTGAGCCGCTGAATCTGGATTTTCCGGCGTGCCTCGACGAAGATTTTCCGCAGGACCTTCCGGTGGCGCGGGCAGCGGTAGAGCGCGTGCAGGCGGTGCTCGATGGGCCGTCGTATGTGGCGCTCGAGCGGCATTCACCGGCGCTCAAGGAGAACGACTGGGCGAACTACCTGCGGTGCAGCGTCGCACGGATGGTGCATGCGGCGGGGGCCTTGCGGCGGGCCGGCGTCCGGACCGGCCGCCTGCTCGACTACGGCGCCTACTTCGGGAACTTTGCCGGGATGTTCGCCGACCTGGGCTTCGAAGTGGAGGCCGTCGACTTCTTCCGCACCTATGAGGGGGCGCTCGAGCGGCCCCTGTCTCTGATGCGGGACCGCGGGGTCACGGTGCGGGACTTCGACGAAGTCGGGCGGGACCTGATGGGCCTGGCCGAGGGTGGGTACGACGTGGTGCTGTGCGCCGGCGTGATCGAGCACATTCCGCACTCCCCGAAAGGACTGCTGGCTTCCCTGAACCGGGTGCTCAAACCGGGTGGGCACCTGATCGTCGACACGCCGAACGTGGCCCACCTGTACAAGCGCCAGGCGCTGGCTCGCGGGGACAGCGTGTGGCCGCCGCTCGTAGCGCAGTTCTATTCGCCGGTTCCCTACGAGGGACACCATCGTGAATACACTGCGCCCGAGGTAGCATGGATGCTTCACGAGGTGGGCCATCGCGTACGCTCGATCGAGTTGTACAGCTATAGCTGTTATGAGCAGCCCGAGTTGCGCGGGCGCGACGTGACTAACTTCTGGAAGATGGTGGCGGATCCCACAGCACGCGAGTACATCACCACGCTCTCGCGGCGAGGGGAGCACACAAGAGCAGAGGGGCCGGCGCCCCGCTGGCAGACGCTGTTGGTCGAGAGCGAGCCGCACTGGCTGAGGATGAGCCCCGGTGCCTCACCGCCCGTGAGCGGCGACCTGGCCGACGTCGAACCGATGCTGGTCGAGTTGCAGCGAGGGATCGTGACCCGCGATCAGATCGTCGTGGACCTCCATACCGAGGTGACCGCCAGAGATACGACGATCGATGAGCTGAATTCTCGCATCGTCGAACTGAACGACCGCATGGGCGTGTTGCAGGGGCAGTTCGACTCGACGCTTGGCGAATGGCTAAGGCGCCGGTGGCGCTCGCTGACATGCAAGTAGGACGCGCATTGGACACCTCACTTGACCTCAATTTTCCGGCGTGTCTCGCGGCCGATTTCCCGGAGCTTCCGGTCGCCCGCGCGGCGGTCGAGCGGGTCCTGGAGGTCGTCCAAGGGCAGTCGTATGAACTCCTCGAGCGCCACTCGCCCGCCCTGGAGGAGAACGACTGGTCCAACTACCTGCGGTGCAGCCTCGCGCGCATGGTGCACGCGGCAGGGGCCTTGCGGCGGGCTGGCGTCCGGACCGGCCGCCTGCTGGACTACGGCGCCTACTTCGGCAACTTTGCCGGGATGTTTGCCGACCTGGGCTTCGAAGTGGAGGCCGTCGACTTCTTCCGCACCTATGCGGGGTCGCTCGCGCGTCCGCTGTCGCTGATGCAGGACCGCGGCGTCACGCTGCGGGATTTCGACGACGTCGGGCGGGACCTGGCGAGTCTGGCTGAGGGCGGATACGACGTCGTGCTGTGCGCCGGGGTCATCGAGCACATGCCGCACTCACCGAAGGGATTGCTGGCCTCCCTGAACCGTGTCCTGAAGCCGGGGGGGTATCTAATCGTCGACACCCCGAACCTGGGACACCTGTACAAGCGTCAGGCGCTGGCGCGCGGCGAGACTGTGTGGCCGCCGCTCGATGCCCAGTTTCATTCGCCGCTTCCGTACGAAGGGCATCACCGCGAGTACCTGGCGCCCGAAGTGGCGTGGATGCTGCACGAGGTCGGGCACCGGGTGTTGTCGATCGAGCTGTACAACTACAGCTGCTACGAACAGCCGGAGCTGAGCGGTCGGGACGTCACGAACTTCTGGAGAATGGTGGCGGATCCGACGCTCCGGGAGTACATCACGACGCTCTCGCGCAGGGGAGCGCAGACCACCCCCGCCGGCCCTGCACCCGACTGGCGCACGCTGCTGGTCGAAAGCGAGCCGCACTGGCAGCGCCTCCGGCCCGCCGACCCGGCACCGCCGCAGACCACCGACATCACGACGCTGGAGCCGCTGCTCGTCCAATTGCAGCAGGAGGTCGTCAATCGCGACCAACTCCTCGCGACCTTGCAGGCGGAGAGGACCGAGGCCGTCGAGAGCCGCGACCGCATGCTCGCCGAGCAGCACGCAGAGCGCACTCAAGCCGTTGGCACTCGCGACCGGATGCTGGCCGATATGGACGCGCAAATCAAGGTGCTCGCCAGCGGGGTGAGTTCCCGGGATCGCTCGATTGCCCAACTGAACGAGAGAATCGGCGAACTGCAGCGCACCCTTGACGCCAAGCTGAGCGAGGTCGTCAAGCGGCAGTATCGTCGAATCATGAAGAAGACGTAGGAGCACGAGACAGCCATGTGCGGAATTGTTGGAGCTTTCAAGCCGGCCGGCACGAGCAGCGGGCCCGAGGTCGTTGCCCGGATGCGCGACCAGATGGCGCATCGCGGGCCGGATGGGGTCGGCATCTGGTCGTCCCAGGACCGCTCGTGCACGTTGGGACACCGCCGGTTGTCAATCATCGACTTGTCGGACGCCGCCGCTCAGCCGATGCTCAACGCGGCGGGAACAGTCGCCGTTACGTTCAACGGTGAGATCTACAATCATGCTGAGCTCCGGCAGAAATTGGCGGCGCTCGGCAAATACCAGTGGCGGACCGACCACTCCGACACCGAGATGCTCCTGCACGCCTACGAGGAGTGGGGCCTGGACTGCATCACGCGGTTCTACGGGATGTTCGCCATCGGCATCTACGATGCCAGGGATCGCGACAAGCCGGTGTTGCATCTGGTCCGCGATCGCGTCGGCGTCAAGCCGGTCTACTTCACGAAGACGGCGTCAGGCGAGTGGCTCTTCGCGTCTGAGATTCGCGCGCTGCTGGCGCATTCCGGCGTCCCGCGCGAGATGGATCAGGCCGCCTTCTGGCACTACCTCACGTTCATCGTCACGCCCGCGCCAATGACGCTCTTCAAGAACATCTTCAAGCTGCCGGCCGGCCACACCGTCACCATCGATCACCGCGGGCACGCGACCGCGCGCCAGTGGTGGGACTGCAAGCCCTCCGCCGATCGCCTGTTCAGCGAGAAGGACTTGAACGAGGCCGAGGCCGTCACCGAGCTGACACGGCTGCTCAAGCAGTCCATCGCGCGACGGATGGTGTCCGACGTGCCGTTCGGCGTGTTGCTCTCCGGGGGCGTGGACTCCTCGTTGAACGTGGCGCTGATGAGCGAGTTGATGACCCGCCCGGTCACCACCTTTACGATCGGCTACGAAGGGAAAGAAGACTACAACGAGTTCCAGTTCGCCCGCCGCGTCAGCGAGCGCTACAAGACCGATCACCACGAGACGCTGATCAGCCGGCAGGAGGCGCAGGATTTCCTGCCCCTGCTCGTGCGGCTCCAGGACGAACCGATCGCGGACAACGTCTGCATCCCGCTCTACTTCCTCGCGCGCCTCGTGCGGCAGTCGGGCACCACGGTGGTGCAGGTTGGCGAGGGCGCCGACGAGAACTTCCTGGGCTACTGGTGGTGCGAGCACTACCGGCAGAAGTACGAGCGGGTCTACAAGCCGTTGCGCGGCGCTGGGTGGTGGCACCAGCTTCGGATGCGCGGCAAGGCCGCAGCGCCTGGCGCCAGCCTCGAGGACATCGACATCATCAACCGCGCCAAAGCCGGACAGGAACTGTTCTGGGGCGGCGCGGCGTGCTGGTGGGGCGAGTTGCGCAACCGCCTCACGCCGAGCGGCTCCGCCTTCCAGGGGACCGTCGACTGCCCGGTGGAGGGGCTGATGCCCGCCTCGCACCTGGGCCTCGACAGCCACGCGGTGGTCCGCCACTACCTGGAGGCGCTCGACGGCAAGCTCGTCGAGCCCGAGGTGCTGCAGAAGATCCCCTACATGGAGATGAAGCTCCGGTTGCCCGAGCACCTCCTGATGCGCGTGGACAAGCTGACGATGGCGCACTCGATCGAGGCGCGAGTGCCCTTTCTCGATCACGACGTAGTCGAGTTTGCGACCAGGCTGCCCGCGTCCTACAAGCTGCAGAACGGCGTCGGCAAGGCCATCCTCAAGAAGGCGGCCGAGCCGTACCTCGATCGGGATCTCGTCTACCGCAAGAAGCAGGGCTTCGGCGCGCCGATGGAAGAGTGGTTCCAGGAAGGCGACTTCGGCTCACGCTGCCTCGCGGCCTTCGAGCGCTCGAAGCTCGCGCAGGAAGGTTTCTTCGACAACGCCTACTTCGTCGACATGCTGAAGGGGCAGATGGCCGGCGAGGGGGGATACAGCTTTCAGTTGTGGACGGTGCTGAACGCCGTGTTGTGGCACGCGTCGTGGATCGAAGGGCGGGAAGATTGCCTGTGAACATCCCGGGCGAAGGCGCCTCTCCGGCGGTTCCTGGATGGTGATGGCCAGGCTCGCGCTGCGCATGTGTCTGTTACTGGCGGCGTCCTTGGTGTCAGCCCTGGTCTCGGAAGCGGCGATGCGGTTGAACGTCGAGCGCTTGCCGGTCTCCTATCTCTTCTACGTGCATCGCGCGATCAAGGACCAACGTCCGGAGGTGTGGAGCCGGCTCCGCGAGTACGTGCCGTACCTGAACCTCCGAACGGAGGACCCCGAGACCGGGTGGACGTTCAAGCCCGAGATGCACTCCCTGGGCACCAACGAAGACGGACAACCGTACGACGCGACGACTTCGGCCGAGGGGTTCTTTACGCCCGACGTCCCGGACCGGGCCATCCCACAGCTCGTGGTGCTCGGCGATAGCTTCCTTTCGACGTTCTACGTGCCTCACCCGATTCCGTGGGTGCTGCGGCGCGAGTTGAAGACGCCCGTGTACAACCTCGCGGTGCATGGTTGGGGGCCCGATAGCTATCTTGCCGCTTACCGGAAGTTTGCCCAGGGCCGCCGCCACAGCCAAGTGCTCGTGTTTTCCTTCATGAACGACGTCACCGACGTCATGAACTGGGCCAACTGGAAACACGATGGCCCAGCGGGCATTTCGTTCTTAACGTGGATTCAGCAGCAGACGCCGGCCGATGCACCGGAGAACACAGGCAATGGCTGGCTCGATCGCCACTCGCTGCTGTGGAACCTGTTCAAGATGACGGCCCTGGACCCGTCGCATCCAGTGGCCCCGGCACGTCAGCCGTCGGCCGCGCCGCTGCCAGGAGTCGATCCGGGACGCCTCGAGGCGTTCGGCTCCCGCGACGGCGGCCACTTCAAGCTGCAACTCACGAAGGGCTTTCCCTTCCTCGTAAACGATCCCGTTGCGTTTTGGCCCGGGGGTAGCTATTTCGGCTATCTGCAAAGTTATTTCGAAAGCCTCGACCGACTGCGATCCGCCATCGAGGCCGACGGCGCTCAGATGGTCCTGATTTGGATTCCCTCAAAGGAGCGCGTGTATGTGCCGCTCCTGCCGGCTGAGAGACGACGCCGGTTCGTGGTGAACAGCACGGGGGACATCAGTGGCATCGAACCGGTAGTCGCGGCCTACGCCGCCCAGAACGGGGTGGCCTTCCTCGACCTGACGCCGGATCTGTCTCGGCGGGCGGCCGAAGGTGAGAAGCTGTACTTCACGGTGGATGGCCACTTGAACGATGACGGAAACGAAGTCGTCGGGCGCTTGGCAGCGTCGTTCTCGCGTTCCCTGTCAGCCACCCATCCGGCTCCCATCGCGTCTGAGCCCGTCGTCATGTTTCACCGCGATGACCTGCCGATCTCCGCGCCACTGACGCTCAGCGGTGCGACCTACCGCGCGTCCATCGTGCGGATCGAAGCGTCTGCCTGGGGAGTCCTGGGCGCCGCCGAATCCCCGGCCTCCTATTTGGTTAGGTGGCCGGTGTCGCCCGTCGCAACGCCCATGTTCCTCGTGGCCAAGGGGACCCTGCGCCGCGGGGGACTCACGATTGGGCTGCTGAAGAATGAAGCGTGGGCGCAGCAAATCAGCGTGAGGCGGCCTGGGACCTTCGACATCGCGCTGCCCGTCGGCCCGGGCTCGTACGCAGTGGTCGTCGCGAACAACCTACCTGAGGGCACTCTCGAAAACGAATTCGAAATCCGCCAACTAGGGTGGGCGGCGCCACCGAAATGATCCGACGGAACGTGATCCGGTTTGGGATACCCGCCATAATTATGGCGCTGGCACTTGGGTTGCGTGTTGCGACGCTCGAGAGCTACTTGCCGGTCAGCCCCTGGGTGGCCGCGCAGACCCTCGGCGACGCCGAGATGGGACGCAACCTGCTTGAGGGGCGAGGTTGGACCGCCAACCGCCTGCTCATCGAGCGCGCTACGGTCGCGCAGAATCAGCCCGGCGTACGCAGCATGGTCGACCTCCAGGACCTCCTGCCGGTTGACGACGCCGATCCGGCCAACCGCGTGTCGGCCGGTTCCGCCCACACACCTGGCTACTCGACCTGGTTGGCCCTCAGCTACTGGCTGGGAGGTGGCTATCGCTACGTGTACTCCCAGAGGATGCAGGCACTCCTCGATGCTTGTGGCGCGCTGATCGTGTACCTGGTTGGGGCCCGCTGCTGGTCCCGCACGGCCGGTGTCGTCGGCGGTGTTCTCTACGCGCTGTCGCCGCCACATGCGTTTCTCTCCAACCTCACCGTTGCGGCGGCGACCGACAGCTTCTGGTTCCTGCTGTGCGCCTACGGTGCCGTCCTCACGGCCGACGCGGTGACCAGGGAGCGTGAGCCCTGGAAAGGAGGCGCTCTAGTCGCGGTTGCCAGCTTCGGCGGCGCCTGCATGAACAGCACCGCGCTCGTGTTGCCCACAGTGGCGGCCGGCGTTGCCGGCGTGATCGCCCTGATGGACCGGCGCTATCGGCGCGTGGCCGCCGCGCTCGTGCTGTCACAGGTCGTGGTGTTCGCAGCGTTGACGCCGTGGGCGATTCGGAATCAACGAGTCTACGATCAATTCAGTCTGGTCCGCGGGTCGTTCTGGCAACTAGCCTTCGCCGCATGGGGAGAACTGCCCAACCCGTGGGGCCTGGGCTTCGACGACAAGGAGTATTGGCACTGGGTCGACGAAAATTGCCCGGGCTGCTCGGCCGGCACCCAACAGCAGGCGATGCGCGACTTTCTACTGGCGGAGGTCGTGACCAGTCGGCCCTTCCCCCGCCACATGGCCGGCCTGCTAGCACTGAGATTGCCTCGGGCCCTCGATATCGCCTTCACGCCAGAAGGTCGCTTTGCGGGAGACGCACGGGCCGGAGTTGCCACCAGTTTGGCTCAGTTCTTCCGCATCTGGAACCGATCGGTGATCGGGATGGCCTGGCTTGCCGCCCTTGGGCTCGTCCTGGCGATGGCCCGCCGTGATCGACGGGCGATGGTCCTTCTCGGCCTCGCCCCGACGGGGTTTCTCACGGGGTTCAGTCTGCTCTTTTACGTCGAGTTGAGGAAGACGGTCCCCGGATACGGCTTCCTCTTCGTGCTGGTCGGCATCGCAGTGGCTGCTGCGATCGAGTTGGGAAAGCGTACCTCCGCTCGGCTGTCGACACGTCAGGCCACTGCGGGAGGCCTGGCCCTCGCCTTGGTCTTCGTCAGCCAAGGAGGGCAGGCCCAGGAACAGAGTCCTGTCGCGGGGGGGGAGTTGCATTCGGTCGTCGTGAAGAATGACGGCGACGTGTGGGGATGGGGCAACGACCTGTATGGCCAACTGGGAGACGACACGCAGACCAGCCGCTATGCGGCTGTTCCCAGGGCACAGAGCGTCGGGATCGTGCACGTAGTCACCGTCGCCGCCGGAAGCAGCCACACCCTGGCCATTACCAGGGAAGGTGAGGCCTGGGCTTGGGGCGACAACTCGATGGGACAACTAGGCCTGGGCAACCGCGCTCCGCAACTGCGCCCGGTCGTGATCCCCGAGCTCAAACGCATTCAGGCCATCAGTGGCGGCTACGCCCATTCCCTCGCACTCGATGCAGACGGCACCGTGTGGGCTTGGGGCAGCAACCTCTATGGGCAACTCGGCGGGATGTCACTCGAGTCACTGGAGCCAACGCGCGTGCCTGTTCCCAGAAGGGTCGTGGCCATCGCGGCCGGCTGGTTCTTCTCACTCGCGGTGGACGAGACCGGCGCGGTGTGGGCGTGGGGTCGCAACACTCGTGGGCAACTTGGGTGGCCGGCGCAGTCCGATGTCAGAGAGCCCACCCGGGTTCCAGGCTTGGCGGACATCCGGTTGGTAGCGGCCGGGCATCTCCACGCCATGGCGTTGGCGCGCGACGGCCGTCTCTGGGCTTGGGGCGCGAACGACTACGGGCAAACCGGGGAGCCCAGGGGGGATTTGGCGGCGTCCCTTGAACGCGCCTTCGACTCGCTCGGGGCCGTCCGGGCTAGCCAGGGCTCGCGCCCTCCACCGATCCTCGGCGCCACGCGCGCCGCGACGACGCGCGCCGTGGTTCCCCCTCGAGCCGTCGGCGGGGCGCCCACCGGCGTCGAATTGGCTGCGGGTGCCGACTCGTCGTTCTTACGGACTGCCGAGGGGCAAGTGTGGGCATGGGGTGACAATCTCTACGGCCAACTGGGTGACGGCACGTTTGAGACCCGCTCGAATCCGGCGCCGGTGCCCGCGTTGCCGCCGATAGCCAGGATAGGCGCCGGCTATTCGCACATAGTGGCCCTCGATCGAGACGCATCGCTGTGGACGTGGGGGTTTGGCCATTACGGCCAATTAGGCGACGGAGTCGTCGAGCGTCGTGTCGCACGCCCGCGAAGGATCAAGGGCATCCAAGCTAGCGACCCGGCGTTCGATCTGTCGCCCTCGAACGCGTTTCTGTTTGGCCCAGCGGATGTCGGCTGGGTGGAACCGGGCCTGGTTGTGATCGGGCCGGACGGACTGGCCGTCAAGGGTACGACGTCCGGTCCATACGGGTACATAGCCGTGGCCAAGCCCGTCGCAGTCGGCCCGGATGGGGGCTGGCGTCATCTCTTCGTGCAAGGGACCGTCCGCACGGGTGGCATCACCGTGGGTGTGCAAGAGAACCAGCGCTGGGTGTTCCAGACCAACATCGATTCCCCCGGGCCCTTTACGGTGCTCTGGGATGTCCCGACGGGTATGAACGCCGTGGCGGTGATCGCTCACCACCTGCCCGCCGGCGATTTGAACTCGGACGTGGAGATCACCGCCTGGGGCTGGCTGAAGTCGCTGCCGGGCACACCGAAATGACAGCCGATATGAAAACCGTCCTGTTCGAGTCACCCTGGTGCACGCTCGTGTCGCGGCCGGCGCCAGATGGCAAGCCCTATTACATGCTGGAACTGTCCGACTATGTCGCGGTCGTGGCGCTGACCCCGGATCGCGAGATGGTGCTGGTGCGCCAGTACCGCATGGTCGTGGGCCGCGACACCTTCGAGTTGCCGAGCGGCCACATCGATGCCGGTGAAACCCCGGAGGTGGCTGCGCGCCGCGAGTTGCTCGAGGAAACCGGCATGGCGTCCGACCGGCTGGAGTTCCTCGGCGTGCTGGTTCCCGATGTCGGTCGGCTCGCTAATCGCATGTGGTGCTACTTCGCGCCAGATGTCAGGCGCGTGGCTGCGCCAATCGAATCGGGAGAAGGCATCTCGGTCGTCACCGTGCCGGCACGCGAGGCCATGGCCATGGCAGGCGACGGACGCATCGATCATGCGCTAAACTTGTCTGCTTTGTTCCTCGCCGTCAGTAAGCACAAGGTGACGCTGGCGTGAGTGACCCGCGGAGCGTGATGACGGACGAACGGCGGCAGACGGTGTGCATTCAGGGGCTGGGATTCGTCGGCGCGGCCATGGCAGCTGCCGTCGCCCGGGCCCGAAACGTCCAGGGTGAGCCGCTATTCGACGTCGTCGGTGTGGACCTGCCGAATGCCCAGGGCCGCGAGCGCATCGACGCGATCAATGCCGGCCGCTTTCCGTTCACGACCATTGACGAGGGCATGATGGCCGCCGTGCAGGCCGCCCGCGAGGCGGGCAACCTGCGGGCGACCTCCGACACCGCCGCGTTCGGCCAGGCCGAGGTCGTCATCGTGGACGTCAACCTCGACTTGGAGACGGCGCCGGCCGGGCCGTCGCTGGGCCTCGAAACCATGCGGCGGGCGGTCCGCGATCTCGGCGCCATGATTCGGCCCGGCGCCCTGGTCATCGTCGAAACCACCACACCTCCGGGGACGACGGCCAAGGTTGTGGCGCCCGAACTGGAGGCCGCCATGGTACGGCGCGGCCTGCCCGCGGACAGCTTCCTGCTGGCGCACTCGTACGAGCGCGTCATGCCGGGCGCCGACTACCTCGATTCAATCGTGAACTACTGGCGGGTCTATGCCGGTCACACCGCCGCCGCCGCCGACGCGGCAGAGGCGTTCCTGTCGGCCGTCATCAATGTCCGCGACTTCCCGATGACGCGCCTCGCGAGCACCACGGCGAGTGAAACGGCCAAAGTGTTCGAGAACAGCTATCGCGCCGTCAACATCGCCTTTATCGAGGAGTGGGCACGCTTCGCCGAAACCGTCGGCATCGACTTGTTCTCGGTGGTCGAGGCCATCCGCAAGCGGCCGACGCACTCGAACCTGCGCCAGCCCGGGTTTGGCGTCGGTGGCTACTGCCTGACCAAGGATCCGATGTTTGCGCACCTGGCCGCCCGCGAGATCTGGCAGCACGACGAGCTCGACTTTCCGTTCTGCCGGCAGGCCGTGGCGCTGAACCACGCCATGCCGTTGGTGTCGCTGAACAAACTCGAGGCGCAACTCGGCGGCCTGTCGGGCCGCCGGCTGCTCCTGCTCGGGTTGAGCTACCGCCAGGATGTCGGCGATACGCGCTACTCGCCATCCGAGACCTTCTATACCGAGGCGCTGGTGCGCGGGGCTTCGGTGACCTGCTTCGATCCGCTGGTCCCGCATTGGCCCGGATTCATTGAGGAGTTGCCGGCGGTCTTGCCGTCACCGGCCGGCTTTGATGCTGTGGTCCTCGCCGTGCCGCATTCGTCGTTCCAGGCCATTGATCTGGCGCGATGGTTGGGCAAGGCCCGACCCTTGCTGTTTGATGCCAACAACGTCCTGACCGCGGCGCAGCGGGCGGCCGCGCGCGATCTGGGTTGCCGCTGCTATGGCATCGGCCGGGGAGAAGTGTCGTGAGGGTGCTGATTACGGGCGGCGCGGGATTTATCGGCGGCCACTTGAGCGCGGCCCTAGCCAACGACGGCCACGAGGTAGACATCGTTGACAACCTGGCGCGCGGTGTTCGCGACCCGTTCGTCGAGTGGCTGCTGGCCGGCCACGCCGGCCGGGTGCGGTTAATCGCGGCCGACCTGCTCGCACCGGACGCGCTGTCGGATCTTGATCCCGGCTACGATCAGATCTTCCACCTGGCGGCGATCATCGGCGTGCAGCACGTCCTGGCGCGTCCCTACGAAGTCCTGCTCCACAACGCGGTGATGACCGACCGCGTGCTGGCCTTTGCCCGGCGCCACGGCGCCGTGCCTCGCGTGGTGTTTGCCTCGACCAGCGAGGTCTACGCCGGCACGTTGCTGCAGGGCACGCTGCCGATCCCCACGCCCGAGACCGCGCCGCTGGTGCTGCCGCCGCTGGCCCACGCGCGAACGAGCTACATGCTTTCGAAGATCTACGGCGAGGCGATGTGCCTCGCTTCCGGCGTGCCGGTCACGATCATTCGCCCTCACAACGTGTACGGGCCGCGGATGGGGATGTCGCATGTCATCCCCGAGCTGCTCAAGCGGGCGTACGACGCGCACGGGGACTCCGCATTGGAGGTGTTCTCGCCGGATCACCGGCGGACGTTCTGCTACATCGACGACGCCATCCGCCAGATCCGGGGTGCTGCCGACGCCCCGGCCGGTCTGGGGGCCACGGTCAACATCGGCAGCGGGGCGCCCGAGTGCACGATCCAGGACCTGGCGGCCCTGGTCGTCGAAACAGTCGGCAAGCGATTGCGCCTCGTGCCAGGGCCGACGACGGCCGGGTCGCCGACGCGGCGGTGTCCCGATACCCAGCTTGGCGATACGCTCAGCGGCCACCGCACCCGGATCTCATTGGCCGATGGAGTGGGCCGCACCTACGCGTGGTATAAGGAAACGGTCTTCGCTTCGGGCGGGCCGTCCGCCATTTAGCGCCGCATCCACCATGAAAGCAGTCATTCTCGCCGGCGGCCTCGGCACGCGGCTCAAGCCGTTCACCGAGGTCATTCCAAAGCCATTGCTGCCCGTCGGCGAGAGCTCGGTCCTTGAGATCCAGATCCTCTCGCTGGCGCGCTGCGGCTTCGACGAGATCTACATCGCCACCAACTACATGGCCGACTACATCGAGGCGTTTCTCGGTGACGGCGAGAAATACGGCGTGCGCCTGATGTTCAGCCGCGAGACCAAACCGCTGGGCACCTGCGGCCCGCTGTCGTTGCTCAAGAAAGAACTGACCGAACCGTTCGTGCTGATGAACGGTGACATCCTGACGACCGTGAACTTCAAGGACGTTCTCGATTTTGGGGTCGCCTCGGACGCGGCGCTGACCGTGGTGACCAAGGAGTTCGTGACGCCATTCAACTTCGGCAAGGTCACCAAGGAAGGTCCGTACATTGTCGCTATCGAGGAGAAGCCCAACTTCCGCTTCGAGGTGCTGGCCGGTATTTACGCGGTCAAGCCATCGGTCGTGGAGATGATTCCCGACGACCAGTACTACGGCATGGACACGCTGATCAACACCATGCTGGCCTCGCACCAGAAGGTCGCCGGGTTCTCGCTGCCGGGATACTGGCTCGACATTGGCCGCGCTGAAGAGTACGAAACCGCGCGGACGAACTACTCTGAGTTGTTCGGCCACCTCAAGAAACAGTCGGGCGGGAAAGAGTAGGGATGTCTCGTCGGCGGATTGTCGTGTTTGGTGGTGCCGGATTCATCGGCAGCCGCATTGTCGCGGCATTGGTCGAGCGCGGTGATGACGTGATCGTGGTCGACGGGCTGATGGCCGACGCCGGCGGCGACGAAGCCCACCTGGCGACCGTGCGCCAGGCGATCGATTTCAGGCCCACGGCGATCGAAGACCTCGCCGGCCTGGACGACCTCGTGCGCAGCGCGTCGCTGATCGTCGACTGCATGGCGTGGACACGACACGTGGCGGCCTTCGACCAGCCACTCTATGATCTCCGCCTCAACCTGGAGTCGCACCTGCGGTTGATTCAGGCGCTGCGGTCGGTGCCTGGCGCGCGGGTGCTGTACCTGGGATCGCGTGGCGAATACGGCCGTCCCTCCGGGCCGCGAATTACCGAGGCCACCCCGCTCGATCCGCGTGACGTGCAAAGCGTGCACAAGGCCGCTGCAGACCAGCACTTCCGGTTGTTCGCTGAACTTAGCGGCATCAGCGTCGTGAGCCTGCGGTTGCCGAACTGCTTCGGTCCCGGTCAGCCGGTGGTGGGCAAGGACATCGGCCTGGTGGGCGACTGGATCCGCTCGGCGCTGGCCGGCACGCCGATCGTGCTCTACGGAACGGGGCGCCGGCGCGCGCTGCTATACTCGGACGATGCCGCCACCGTGGTGAGCCGGCTGAGCGACCATTCGTTCACTGGGTACCAGGCCTTCAATCTCGCCGGCCGTTTCGT
>ERZ1292640.101-Hain-H43-02um-R1-101-length-68922-cov-48_pt1 | contig 68922 bp, 38 predicted proteins | sample MGYA00564404_ERZ1292640 | MGnify/ENA primary metagenome ERZ1292640 (study PRJEB36523, sample SAMEA6512636) | groundwater metagenome | collected 2019-01-08 | study: AquaDiva: Metagenomics assemblies of 32 groundwater samples
TACCGCGCCAGCGTCGAAAAAGCCAGCCCATGCTGCCGGCAGAACTCCTCCCGGCTCAGCCCGCTCGCCTCGTACTCCGCCACCAACTGCTCGGCCTGCGCCCGGCTTCGGCGCCGCCGCACCTTTCCCACCTGCTCTTCGCTCACCCTCCCAGTTCACCACCAACTTCACCGCGTTAACAGATGGGTTGCTCTGACGCTTACGCTGAAAGGCCCACCGGCACCGGCAGGGGCCTGCATTCCGACGGCTCGGGTGTGAGGCTGCGGTAAGGGATCTCGCATGGGTAATTGGCCAGGCTGATGGCTTCGTAGAGGTGGCCTTCTACGAGGGCGAACCCATCCGCGTCCCGTGCATTGATGTCGGCGCCCAACTGCGCATCGTGTATGTACGGCCCGACCGTCATGTGACGCAGCGTTTCAATTTCCTTCCCGACCAGGATCTGCAAGGCGCTCTCTTTTCTCGGAGCTATTAACCTCGGGTCAGGGAAGTTGGCTCGGCCGGGCGTCGAGCGAGCTGGCCGTGCGCAGTCCGGCGCCCGGTGCCATCGATGAGACCGAACGCCTCGGAAGCGCTCCCCCAGAGGGAGGCGGGCCCTCTCGAAACAAACCGGCGGCCCACCCGACGGCGGGCGCCGGGACGCCAGCGTACAGTAGTGGCGGCGAGCTCCGGGACTGGGTTGCCGAGCAGCAAGTGGCGCGCCTGGTCCCGATTTCCGCTCGTACGACCGCCCTCGACCCGGCCCCATCCGGCTCATTGACATGCGGACGCGGCACGGTCAGAATATCTACGAATGAACCTCGGAGGAACAGAGTACCTATGAATTCACTTGTTTCAGTCGCCTGTCTTGCCGCCCTGCTGGCATCCAGCTCGACCGCCGCAGCGCAGCCCGAGGCCGCAGTGAAGCTGGAAAACTTGACCCACCCGGAGGTGAGGAAGCGCGAGGTCCGGGTGGTGATGCTGCCGATAGGCGCCACGGAGCCCCACGGCAACCACCTGCCGTACGCCAACGACACCTGGACGGTGGACGCGCTGGCGGCGCGGGTCGCGGCGCGGGCCAACTCCAAGGGCGCCAAGGTGCTGGTGCTCCCGGCGATGCCGTACGGCGTCAACACGAACCAGGCGCCCAATCCCTACGCGCAGTCGATCCGGCCGGCCACGATGATCCAGTTCGTCAAGGACACGGTCGAAACCCTCGAGCAACACGGGATCCGCAAGCTGGTCATCCTGAACGGGCATGGCGGCAACACGACCACCCTGGGCGCGGCCCTGCGCGAGCTGTTCGCCAGCCATCCCAACGTGTTCGTGACCATGGTGGAGACCTGGGTCCCGTACCGGGATCAGGTGGCCCAGATCATCGAGACCGGCGGCGACCATGCCTCCGAAGAGGAGACCTCGATCGCGCTCGCCCTGTATCCGGCCAGGGTGCAGATGGGAAAGGCGGTCAAAGCGCGCGAAGCGGAATTGAAGCTCAACAGCCTGAAAGCGCCGTACATCAACTTCATCCGCCCCTGGAAATACGTCAGCGACAACACAGGCCTGGGCGATCCGACGAAGGCGACGGCGGCCAAAGGGCAGAAGCTGATCGACCTCTTCATGGACCGCATCTCGACGTTCCTGAAAGAGCTGAGCGATGCGGAGCTGACGGCGACGTTTCCTTACTGACTCGCCCGCCGAGGCCTGTCCGCGCCGTCCTCCGGATACTTGCCGGCAAGCGCACGGATCTCGTAAGTGAACTTTCGGAAACGCCTTTCCCACCGCCTGGCCTGCGCAGGCGTGTAATGATAGAAGCCCTTGCAATTGGAAACACCTTGGGCGCCGGACTGCACCAACTTCCGCAGGAGCGGGGGGACCTCCTTGGCACAACTGAGGTCCGGGAGCAAGTCACGCATCACCGCCTCATAAGCAGGGATACCGGTGAGATCCATAATGCGGAACGGCCCGGCGAAAGTGATCCAGTAGCCGAGGTCGTTGCGCAGCGAGCGGTCCACCTCGGCGATGGTAGCGTAGCCCGATTCGACCAGATGGAAAGCCTCGCGCATCATGGCGTACATGCATCGGTTGGTGAGAAAGCCGCGAACATCACGGCGCAACAGCGAAGGTTCCTTGCCCCACCGACGGGCCAAGGTGAAGGCGAGTTTGGCATAGGCCGGGCGGGTGCCCTTGCCACAAATTATCTCCATGAAGCGTGTCGCATGGGCGGGCTCGGCCCAGTGAATTCCCATGATCCGCTCTGGGCGAAGCGCGCCCTGCTGGAGATCGGTGATCGGTATCGCCGAAGTATTGCTGCCAATCAGCGTCTTTGGAGATACGACCTCTTCGACGCGGTGTAGAACCTCCCTCTTGGCCTCGACGCTTTCGGTGACACACTCGATCACAATGTCGGCGCCCTTAAGGGCTATATAGTCTCCACCAACGTGGAGCCGCTTGATGATCTCCGAGGGGATGCCTCGCAAAAGGCCTTCTTTCCTGGATTCCCCCAATAGCGCCAGAACCCGGCGCGCGGCTATCCTGCGCTTGGATGCATCCGCCTCGACGCCAGCCACACGATGCCCAGCCGCCAGCAGACAGGCGGCGATGCTGGTTCCCATCAACCCCAGACCAACAATCCCAGCGGGCACGTCCGCCGGATCCAACTCTCTTCGGCGAATCGCGTCTGATGAGTTCATGGAACGCTCCTTTTTTTCTGCTCATAAACGGTGACGAGAAAAGTGCCGACCAAGACAAGACCCCCGCCCAGCAACAATCGCATCGTGATCTTTTCCTTCACCGTCAAAGCCGAGAGGATCACCCCAAACACGGGCAAGAAGTAGATGGAAAGAGACGCCTGCATTGCGTCCAGCCTTTCGAGCACCCACAGAAAGAGAATCATGGCCAGGGCGAGGGTGAAGACGGCGATGGCCCCCAGACTAATCCAGACGGCGGGCTTCAAGGAAGCGAGACGGTTCCAGGACAGCGGTTCGTACCGGAACATCATCGGCACCAGGATCAGGTTGGAAGCTACGAAGCTGTACACCAGAACCTGGAGTGGGTCAAACCGGCGGAGGAGCTTCTTGCTGAAGACGTTGTAGAACGCGCCTCCCCAGCAACTTCCAAAGATGAGGAGGTTCCCCAGCAGATAGTCGCCGTGAAGAATCCGAAGCGATCCCCATTCAATGTCGGAGACCAGCAGCACGCCGGCAATGGCCAGGGTAAACGAGATCCAGCGAACACGCGTCATTCTCTCCGAGAGCAGGATCACAGCCAGGATCGCACTTACAACCGGTATGGAGAGGCTAATCACGGAGGCGTTGGAAGCGAGCGATCTCTGAACGCCCCATACCAGGAACAACTGCGCCACCAGGGTGCCCGCAACTCCAATGATGGCAAAGTCCGCCACGGCTCTCGGAACGTCTCGCGGCTTCGTCACTTTGGTCCCTTGTGCAAAGCGAGCCCGGAAGAGGAGAATCGGCGCCAGGATGAGCGTTGCGGCCAGCAGTGGAAGCGAGGTGACGGTAATCGGCCCCAGTTCCGCGGTGGCAATCTTGGCCGCGGGAAACTGCACGGCCCACATCAGATTCACGAGAATCAGAACAATGAAATCGCGTGCGGCGCCGCCCATAATCGTTCACTCACCCGTCTGGAGAGGTTTCCCAAAGGCTCCCGATTCCAACTCCCTGACGACCTCCGCCAGGCGGCTCACGATAGCCGCAAAGAATCGCTCGCCCTTTTCGAACGAGGCGGTCGTCGGATCGCCGTCGCCGCCGTGCCGGCTCGTTTCGGCCGGGTTCCACCACACGCTGACCGAACCGCCCGCCAACATGTCCTGGCAAAGAAACCGGGAGCGAGGCCCCATACCGTCCGGGGCCATCCTGGCCGTGCGCACCAGCTTCGAGTCGATCGCGAGGACGAGGGATGTCTCCAACTCGCAAGCGTGGCCCATGCCCCCGAGCGGACTTTCGCGAAGTCGCTGGAGTTCTTGCGCGGCCACATTCCAGTACGACACCAGGACGGCCCGCACGGCCGGGTGCCTGGGCTGAAACTCGGCCAGCGCAACTTCCAGGATCGCCGCGTTCCCGCCGTGCGAATTCAACAGCAGCAGCTTCTGGAAGCCCGCCTGTGCGATGGAATCTAAAATCTCCTTGGCCATCTCGACATAAGTGGAGGCAGACGCCGTGATGGTGCCGCTGAAACCCATATGGTGGGTGGAGAAGCCCAGCCATTGAGTGGGCAAGACCAGGAGCTTGCGGTCACAGGCTGCGTCCAGGCGCCGGGACAGCTCCCCGGCGATCAGCGCGTCAGTTTCCAGCGGCAAGTGAAGGCTATGCTGTTCCATGGCTCCAAAAGGCGCCACCACGACCGTGGAGCGATCGAGCCGGTTCACTTCTTCCCAGGTCAACTTCTCTAGTAACATCGGATTCCCTTGTGCCAAAGGGTCTCCTATCGGACCCGGTAGCGCGTATAGGCCTCCAGGAAGTCCTTGCCGCGATAACGGACGGTCCTGTCATCCACAACTTCGGCGCCGGGAGCCAGGCCCGCATCGATCGGCAGCGAGTTCCGTGTGGTGTATTCGATCTGGATCGTTACCGGTCCGCGCACCTTATACGGCCGGATACTTCCGATCTTCCCCATGGCGGCGGCCGCGCGCTCGCGGATCAGGTCACGTGCGGCGGGCGCCGACATCGACAGGCAAGTGTAGCGGCCAAGTCCCTCCTTCACAACGGCCGCTTCGACCTCGGGAACCATCGCCCGCAGCTCCTCGGCAGCCGCGCGGTCCCCGGTGAGCAGAATCACGGGAGTGTCAAACCAGCCCGCCATGGCGGTCCAAATGCCAATCTCGCCCACCGGCTTTCCGTTCAACAGCATGTTCTGGATGCCGAGCGAGCTGAAGCTGTGGGCCATGATGCCACCCCGCACGTTGGCCATGCTGTGCTGGCCCACGAAGGCCAGGGCCGTGTAACGCCGATCGAGGGTTGTCGTCGGTCCCAGCGGGCCGATCATGAGCTTTGCCTTTGGGTGGATGGTGAGCACCGACAGGGTCTGGCTGCCGTCGTGGCCGTCCCGCACGATGACTTCATCGGCGCCGCCGGCGAAGAAGCCTTCCACCGCGGCGTTGATCTCGCCGGTGAGCAGTTGGCGCATCTCGGCGTCCTTCGGGTCGGTTTGATCCTGCCGGCAGACGCCGGCCACGCCTTCCGCGTCGGTGATCATGTAGATGGTCTTCTTTGCCTGGCCCCAAAGGGGAGCAGAGAACAGCAGCAGGAAAAGGATGCCCGTAATCAGCGCCGTCTTACGCGCCAGTTGCGCATGCATTGGTTACCTCCGCCAGCGATGCCATGTCCACCGCGACACCCAGGCCGGCGCCGGCCGGCAGGACCGCGCAGCCGTCCTGGACGCGAATCGGCTCGACGCCGATGCGGCGCGTGTGGTAGAGCGGGCCAATGATGTCGTGACCCACCGAGACCGCGAGGTTCGGCATGGACACCGCCAGGTGCAGCATTGCCGCCGTCGCGATTTCCGTTTCCAGATTGCTTCCGATCACGCACTCCAGCCCCGCAGCGGCCGCCAAATGGGCGATCTCGAGCGAACGCCAAACGCCTGCGTTCTTGCCCGGATAAATGCCGATCAGATCGCAGGCGTCCCAGCGGATGGCCTCCAGCGCATCCTCTCGCGTAAAGACCGATTCATCCAGCATGACCGGGATCGACGTGCGCCGGCGCAAGCGCGCGCAGCCGCGGAAATCACCTCGCCTCAGCGGTTGTTCGATCACGTTCACGCCGAGGCGCTCGAGGTGGGGGAGCGCGGCCACGGCGACGCTTTCGCTCCATCCTCCGTTGGCGTCCACGCCGATGGGGAAGCCGTCACCTAGCGCCGAGCGAACGGCCTGCACGCGGGCCACGTCCAGGCTCAGTTCCATCCCCACCTTGACCTTGACCGCCCGCAACCCTTGGCTGGCGACCGTTTCGGCCACGCGGGCGGCTGCGGCGGGTGGAAAGGCTCCGATGGAGAACTTGAGAGGGATTTCCGGGGGGCGGCGCGGGCCTCCGAGCATTATGTGCGCCGGAACGTTCAAGGCCTTCCCGGCGAGATCCAGCAGCGCCATCTCGAGCGCCGCCTTGGCGAAGGGGTTGCCGATGAGTGCCCGGTCCATGGCGTCCGCAAGCGATGCCACGTGCAGCGGGTCACGTCCGATCAACAAAGGCGCCAGGACCTCCCGGACCGCGGCCAATGCGCCGGCCTGTGTCTCTCCGCTCCATACCGGCGTCACGCTTGCGTCCCCGCAGCCGGCCAGGCCATCATCGGTTCGCACGATTACGATGACCGGCCGAGATACGCGGTGCTCGCCCAAGGCGCTCGCGATGATAAACTCAGGCCGTATCGGAACGGAAATCGGGTAAGCCTCGACGGAGGAAATCCTCAGGCGGCTAGTCTCCATGCACCAACTCCGCAACGGAAGCAGTCTCGCACGCACCTGCTTCCTCCAAACCGACCGGAACGGGCTCGATCATGAATCTTGGAGGCTTGAGCATCGGGATCTCGAAATGCTTTTCGAGCAGGATGAGGGCAACGCCCAATATTCCCGCTTCCCGCCCGAGTTGGGCGAAACGAAACGCGGCATTGGCCGCGTTATAGGTGAGCGCCTGCCGCTTCACGACCCCCACAATCTGGTCCAGCAGTTCGGGGCCGGCCAGCTCCAGCCGCCGGTCGAGTATAACGGCAGCGGGATTGAATAGGTTGACCAGGTTGGCCAGGCCGAGGCCGAGGCGGGCGCCGATCTCGGTCACGATGTGGCTGGAGATCTTGTCACCGAGCCTCGCCGCCTCCAGCACGGTCCAGACACTGATCTTTTCGGGACTCCCTCCAACCAACTCCAGAGCCAGCGAAGTGCCGCCCTCCGCGATGGCCTTGCGAATCTTGGCCTCAACCGCATGCGCTCCCGCAACCGCTTCGAGGCAGCCAATACTCCCGCACTTGCATGCGGGGCCGCTTTCCATAATGTGAGTGTGGCCGAACTCGCCGGCCGCACCGTTATATCCAAGCAGAAGCTTGCCGTTGAGAACGATTCCGGCGCCGATTCCGGCGCCGTACTCGATATAAATCATGTTCTCCTGGAAGTTCCCGGCCCCTAGCATCCGCTCGGCGACGGCCCGCGCCCGGGTCGCGTCCTCGACGAAAGTCGGGACGCCGAACTCTTCCTCGAAAATCGCCTTGAGCGGGACGTCTCTCCAGAATTCGATGGTGGAGGAAGTCACCGTCACGCCTCGCCGGCTGTCGACGAGCCCGGGATCAGCGATGCCGATGCCCGCAAGCGACGACGTTCCAAGGCCTGCCTCGTGGAGTGCCCTCTTCGTAGATGAGAGGAGCTGGTTGACGAGAGCTTCCTTCCCGTTTCGAATCGTGGGTTCGGTCACCGTCTGCCGGATTCGCGGATGCAGATCCAGAATCGCCGCGACAATGGACTCCTCGTCAAACTCGATGCCGGCGATGAACCGGTAATCTTCGTTCAGACGCAACAGCACTTGCTTGCGGCCCATGGCGCCGGTCGCGTTCAGACGCCCGGCTTCCAACAGCCTGCCCTCCTGCAAGAGTTCTCTCACGAGCCGAGAGGTGGTGCTTCTTCGGATATGGGTGAGCGCGTGAATCTTTTCCTGCGATAGCGGGCCGAACCGGCGGATTACGGCTTCGATGACCTGCTTGTCCCTGTCCAGCATTGCGGTTACGTGCTTCACCCGGCTGACTCCCGCGGGCCGTTTTGCCCTTGAGTCTCTCATGCTACGCGAGCCTTCTGCCGGCTGTCAAGCAATATTTTAACTAGAGTGAATATTTGATTGCTGAGATCACCCGAGACGAACATATATGGCTATATCATTTATTCTAAAGCACTTGACGCCATCTTAGTCCCGTCTATACGGGGAGATCCCGATGTGCTATTCAACAAAGTTTTTAGCAAAACCATAAAAAAGTCTTGACAGTCGTGTGCGCCCCGTACATAATCATCAGAAGCGGGAAAGGAGGTCTTCCCATGAGGCACAATGGGCGACTTAATATTGGTCTCCTCGGCTGGGCAGGAGTCTTGGCGCTGCTGGCCCCAGTGGGGATGGCTCAACACATCACGGGCACCATCCTGGGAACGGTCAAGGACTCCTCAGGAGCGGTGATACCGGCGGCCGCGGTTACGGTGACGAACCAGGACACGAACATCGAGTTCAAGGCGGCGACGGAAGCCACCGGGGACTACGTCGCTCCCAATCTTCCACCCGGCACCTACACCATCACGGCGGAGTTCGCTGGTTTCAAGAAGAACACGGTGAGAGGCGTCAGGCTGCTGGCCACCCGGACGGTGCGAATCGACGTGGCGCTGCAGCCCGGAGAGGTTACTCAATCGATCGAGGTTCAGGCCGCGGCTCCGGTGGTGAACTCCGAAAACGCCACCGTCGGCAGCGTAATGGAAAACCGGCTGATCTCCGCGCTCCCCTTGAACGGGCGCACAATCGATGTGCTGCTCGGGCTCGCGGCTGGGGCGGTGAGTGGTGGCGGTTCCAATCCCCGGATTGCCGGCGCCTCGTACTTCGGCGGCGTTCAGTTCAACGTGGACGGGGTGAACTTCAACGACTCAGGAAACGGCGGGTCGCTTTACAGCGCCCGTACTGGGCTATCGCCTTTGCCCTCGATCGAGTCCATTGCCGAGTTCAAGGTGGACTCGAGCAACCAAAAGGCCGAGTTTGAAGCCGCGGCGTCCGTCACCCTGGTGACCAAGTCCGGCAGCAACGAATACCACGGCGCCGTGTTCGCTTTCAACCGCAACAAGGCCTATGCGGCCAACAACGCTTATGTTCCCCCGGACCGGCCCAGGCCGCCGTTTAACCGGAACGAGTTCGGGTTTGCCTTGGGGGGGCCGGTTCGCAAGAACAAGACGTTCTTCTTCGGCAACTATGAGGGCTTGCGGCAGCGCTCTCCTACCAACAACAGGCTCTCGGTAGCCACGGCGGCCATGCGCGACGGCGATTTCGCCGGCTTGCCAACGATTGTGGATCCGCTAAGCGGCGTGCCGTTTCCGAACAACCGCGTTCCGGCGGGGCGCGTCGATCCCCGCTCCAACACGCTGATCGGATATGTGCCGCTGCCGAACCAGCCGGGTATCGGCCCGGCCGGAACACTGAGCAATTGGATTGGGGACACCGCCAATATTATCGACGTGAACCGCTTCGGACCTCGTCTGGACCACCGATTCTCCGACAAGGACAGCATCTGGGGCAGCTTCAACTATTCCAGGGGCTTGCCGTATTTCATAGCCCGAGCCGTTCCCTCCGCCTACGGCAACTCCACCTCGAGCACGCTGACCAAAAGCATCAATGCCACCCACCTTCACACCTTCTCACCACGCACGCTGAATGAGTTTCGCTTCGCCCAGCTTCGCCACGGATGGCTCGGACTTGGGCAGAACACCGGCTTCGATCCCCGGAAGTTGTTCCCCGCTCTCTACGGTCCCGTGCCGATCGGCGGGCTCCCCCGCGTGGATATCAGCAGCCACACTGTCATTGGCGACCGCGGCGGGACTGCCTACCGCTCCTCGCAGTTCACCACCCAGTTCATCGATAACTTCACTCACGTGCGCGGCCGCCACACCCTCAAGGCTGGGTTTGACATCGACAGGTTCACCACCCACGAGCCGCCCTACGTGTACGGTCTGGCCCAGGATGAAGCCAACGATGCCAGCCTCGGTCGTTTCTCCTTCAATGGGCGCTTCACCAACAACGACCTGTCCAGAGCCGCGCAGCCGGCTCATGCCTTCGCCGATTTTATGTTGGGCTATCCGGTGAACACCTATCGATCCACTGTAGGTGGGAACATCCGTATGTACCACACCCGCTACAGCGCCTACTTCCAGGACGATTGGCAAGTCTCACGCCGGCTGACGCTGAACCTGGGAATCCGATACATGGTGCAGACGTCGTGGAAGGAGCGAGATGACAATCAGGCCAATTTCGATTTTGGTTCCGGGAAGCTGGTCGTTGCGGGCGACAAGATCGCACCGAAGGCCTTGCCGCGCATGGTCAGCGCGTATCCCATCGTCACCGCGGCACAGGCGGGTTTGCAGGATCACCTGCCAACCGACAAGAACAACTTTGGTCCGCGCCTCGGATTTGCGTTCCGGCCATTCGCCGACAGCAAGACCGTGGTTCGCGGAGGCGCTGGCATCTATTACAACTTCCTGCCGGTGTTCATCGGCTTCAACCAGTTGAGCACCAGCAATGCGCCTTTTGTGCTGGCGGAGACCTTCGAGAGCGATCCCGGCCGCACCCCTTCGCTGACCCTGGCCAACCCGTTCCCCGGCGACGGGAAGCTTTCGCCGAACCCCTCGATCACGGCCGTGGAGCGCAACATGCGGAACAGCGAATCCCAGCAGTGGAACCTGTCCCTGGAGCGGGAAGTGAGCCGCAACCTCGGTGTTCGGGCCTCCTACGTCGGCAACAAAATCTCCCACCTGCAGTTCTATTTGTACCCGGCTAACGAGCCCAGAGAGCAGGTGGCGGGCGCGACGCAGCCTCGGCGGCCCTATCAGCCGTGGGCCTCCATCAACCTGACCGCAGGCGGGGGAGACTCTACCATCCACCAGTTACAACTGGAAGCTATCCAACGCAGTTACCGGGGGCTCACTTTCCAGGTGGAGTTCTCGTGGAACCGGTCGCTGGATAACACCCCCACCGTGGGGGGGCCAATGGACCCCTATGACAAGCGAAGGGATCGCGGCAACACGGATGGGATTCGGAGGCACGTTCTCGCGATGGCCTTTAGCTACGATTTGCCGTTCGGTCCGGGCAAACCGCTCGCCAACGCCGGCGGGGCACTGGGTAAGATCATCGGCGGATGGCAAGTGTCTGGCATCACGACCCTGATGACAGGTAATCCGATGTCGGTCGGATTTTCGCCGACGTTACCGGGATGGCGCGGAGGCCGGGCCGACCGGCAGGGCGATCCGACACTCGGCCGGTCCGAGCGTTCGAAGGGCCGTTGGTTTGACACTTCCGCTTTCGCCGTGCCTGCTCCCTATACCTATGGGAACTCCTCGCGCAACCTGATATTCGGTCCAGGCGCTATCGCTTCCGATCTCAGCGTAGTGAAAGACACCAAGGTTACGGAACTCTCTACGGTACAGTTTCGTGCCGAGTTTTTCAATTTGGCGAACCACGCGAACCTGGGGAATCCGGGAACCAATCTTTCGGTCCCGGCAACCTTCGGTAGGATCACTAGCGCCTCCGGATCTCGGCAGGTTCAGTTCGGCGTCAAGGTACTGTTCTGACTTCAGGGCTTCGTGCCAACACGAGGCTGCCGCTGTTACGGGCGGCGGCCGGCGGAGGAGTGCCAATGAACAGAGATGATCACAGCAGCAATACCGGCGGCAGGATGTTGTCTTCGGGCCGCGCTGGGCCGGACGCGTCTCGTTTTGTCCCACGACGCTCCTTTCTCCAGGCGGGCGGTGCGGCGAGCCTGAGTCTGCTCTATGCTCAGCCTCACCCGGCAGGGGCGGTAGCCCGGCCATGGTGGGAACGGGAGGGACCGCTGCGTATCCTGGATACCGCGACCTGTTATACCGGAGTTACCTCACCCTCGCCGGCCCTGGAGGCAGCTCAGAGAGCCTCGTCGGGGTTCAATGCGGAACACCTTCACGTGATGGGGATGGCCGGGGGCCTCGACGACCAGGAGTTCTTTTTCTCCTCGAAAGTGGCGGGCAAACAGAACGAGGACTACCTGGGTAAGTACCTGCCCGAAGCCAAGAAGCGCGGCCTCCGGGTGATGATTTATTTCAACGTCCACTGGTACAAGCGCTCCTTGGGCGACCAACATCCCGACTGGCTCCAGATGGAGGAGAGCGGCGGGCAAAAGCCGACCCTGTACGGCCAACTGGCCAGCAGCTTTTGCGTGAACAGCCCCTGGCGGGAGTGGTGTTTTCAGGTGGTGCGCGACCTGTGCGCCTACCCCATCGACGGCATTTTCTACGACGGGCCTGTCTTCCTGCCCAACACCTGCTACTGCCGCTACTGCCAGGAGAAGTTCCAAAAGCTGCATGGAGGGAAGCTCCCCCCAAAGAAGGAACGCAAGGGCAAGCCGGCCCGCGACCTGCTGGAGTTTCAGGCCAACAGCCTGGCGGATATGCTGCACGACTCGCGCGCGGTGATCAAGTCGATCAACCCGGAGGTCGCCTTCTACATGAACGGTGGCGTGCGAGGCGGGAACTGGTCGACCGGGCGTCTGAACCGCGTTCTCATCTCCGAGCAGGACATTCTCGGCAGCGAGGGCGGATACCTCTACGGCGACCTGACGCGCGTTCCAGTCTGGAAGCCAGGCGTGACTGCGAGACTGCTGGAAACGCAGGCGCCGGACAAGCCGCGCGTGATCTTCAGCACGGCCCGGCCGGGACCCTGGAATTTCTCGCAGCACTCGGAAGCCGACTTGCGCCTGCTCTATGCCGGCACGGTGGCTAACGCTGCCAGCGTGTTCTTCTTCATGTACAAGCCTTTACTGGAGCGGCCGGGGATGCAGGCGCTGACCGGCATGAACCGGTTTGTCGAGAAGAACGCCGCCTACTACCGCGGGACGCGCTCGGAAGCCACCACCGCACTGGTATGGTCCGACACCACCGCCAACTTCTACGACGGAGCGGACGCCCAGTTGCTCGAGAGCGACCGAGTGTCGGCGCGCAGCGAGGTCGGCAACCTCGACGGGGAGTTCTCCGGGCTGGCGGACACGCTGCTGCGCTCGCAGACGCCGTTCGATGTCATCGACGATGTCTCCATGGAGCAGGAAAAGCTGGATCGCTATGCGGCCGTTTTTCTGCCCAACGTGGCTTGCATGAGCGAGAAGACCGCCGGGCGCTTGAAGGATTACGTCGGCCAGGGAGGCAACCTGTTTGCCACCTTCGAGACCTCGCTCTACGACGAGACGGGCATCCGGCGGGCGGATTTTGCCCTGGCGGAGGTGTTCGGTGTGAGCGACGCGCGGAAGATCGTCGGCCCGAACCGCTGGGACTACATGCAGCCGCGCGCGCAGAGCCCGCTGCTCGAAGGATGGCCACGGGATCTGGTTCCCGCCACCCTCTATCACGTTAGCGTAAGGCCCAAGGGCGGCGAGGTGTTGGTGCAGTACATGAAGCCGCTGGCCGGCAGCTATGCCGGGATCCCGGAGCCGTCCGACGATCCGGCCCTGGTGGTCCATCGCTACGGCAAAGGCACAGCCATCTACTTTAGCGGGGATCTTGGCAACGCCCTCAACTCCTATCATTTCATCGAGTGGTCTCGCCTGATCGAGAACGTGCTGCGGGACATCGCGCCGTCGCCGGTGGTGGTGGAGAATGCGCCCCGATCGGTGGAAGTAGTGCTGCGGTCACAAGAGCAGGGCCGGCGGCTTTTGCTGCATCTGATCAACTTCACCGGCGAGATGACGCGGCCGATCAGGCGGGTGGTGCCGCTCGAAAATGTGCGAATCACGGTTCGAACGAAAGTCGAGGTGAGGAGGATTCAAACCTTGATGCGGCCACAGACGCTGGCGCCGCGAAGGATCGGCGGCGATCGGGTGCAGTTCGTAGTGCCGCGCATGGAGGAGTACGAAGTGGTGGTGCTGGAGAAGTAGCTTTCCGCAGGAGAGAACTCTATGAACCGCAAAGACAGACAGGCGCTTGTAGTTCGTTGTTGGCTTTTGGCGGTGGGTGTGGTGGGCTCGACGGGAATGGCTCAACACATCACCGGCACCATCCTGGGAACGGTCAAGGACTCCTCAGGAGCGGTGCTCCCGGCGGCCACGGTTACGGTAACGAACCAGGACACCAACATCCAGTTCAAGGCGCCGACGGAAGCCACCGGCGACTACGTCGCTTCCAATCTTCCGCCCGGCACGTACACCGTCACGACGGAGTTCGCCGGTTTCAAGAGGAACGCCGTGAAGGGGGTCAGACTCTTGGCCAATCGCACCGTTCGAGTGGACGTGGTGCTCGAACCCGGCACGGTCGTGGAGACGATCGAGGTTCGGGCTCCGGCCCCGGTGGTGAATACCGAGAACGCCACGGTCGGCAGCATCATGGAAGCGTCTACCATTGCTGCGCTTCCCTTAAACGGACGCACCATCGATCGGCTGCTTTCGCTCGCGGCGGGGACGGTGGATACCGGTGGCGGCCGCGTTCCGCGATTCGGGGGCGCCGCCCGCCGGAGTGGCGTCCAGTTCAATGTGGACGGCGTGAATTTCAATGACGCAGGAAACGGATCGGCGTACTATGCGTATACGCCCGGAAGCTCCCTCACCGACTTCCCTTCGCTAGACGCGATCAGCGAGTTCAAGGTGGACGCGAACAACCAAAAGGCCGAGTTTGAAGCCTCGGCTTCGGTGACGATCGTGGGCAAGTCAGGGACCAACGAACTTCACGGTTCGGCGTTCGAATACAACCGCAACAGGGCCTTTGCGGCCCGCGTGCCTTTCGTGCCGTCGACCCTGGCCAATCCGCCGTTCAACCGGAACGAGTTCGGCGCCTCCGTGGGCGGGCCGATTCGCAGGAACAGGACGTTCTTTTTCGGTCATTACGAGGGTTTGCGACAACGCACTCCCAGGACCAACCAGCTCTCGGTGGCCACTACGGCCATGCGCAACGGAGATTTCGCCGGATTGCCGGCGATCGTCGATCCGCTGTCCGGTTCGCCGTTTCCCGACAACCGCGTTCCCGCGGATCGCCTCGATCCGCGATCCAAAACGCTGATCGGGTACGTGCCGCCTCCGAATCTGCCGGGAATCGGTCCGGCTGGAACCCTTAACAACTACATTGTGGATGTGCCCGTGTTTTCCGACGTCAATCGCTTTGGGATTCGCCCCGACCACAGATTCTCCGACAAGGACAGCCTTTGGGGCAACTTCAATTACTCCAAGAATACCATTCTGTCTGCCGGGAATTTCCCACTCAATTACGGCCACAAGAACGTAAGCACTTGGACGAAGAGCAGCAACGTTACGCATGTCCACACATTCTCCCCTCGCACCCTCAACGAAGCCCGCTTCGGGATGGTGAATCATGGATACCTGGGATCCGGGATGAACGCCGACTTTGACCCCCGGTCTTTATTCCCGGGATTGTATGGTCCTCAGGCGATCGGAGGTTTACCAAATGTCCAGATCGGCAACCATGTGCAAATCGGGGACCGTGGAGGGACCCTCGCCGGGTCGAGGCAGTTGACGACGCAGTACATTGACAATCTCACCCACGTCCGCGGCCGGCATACCTTCAAGACCGGGGTGAATGTCGATCACTTCAGCATCTGGAGTCCACCGCAGGTGTATGGCCAAGGGGAGGGAGAGGCACAGGATGCGGGCCTGGGGCGCTTCACCTTCAATGGACGTTTCAGCAACAACAACCTTTCCGCCGCCGCACAACCGGCTCATGCGTTTGCCGATTTTCTGTTGGGGTACCCGAATGTCACCTATCGGGCGACGCAAGGCGCGGACGTGACCCCACGCAAAACGCGGTACAGTGCGTACATTCAGGATGACTGGCAGGTCTCGCCGCGGCTGACCTTGAATGTCGGGCTGCGTGTCACGTCACAGACGCCCTGGAAAGAAAAGGACGGAATCCAGTCCAACTTCGATTTCGCATCGGGGAGACTGGTGGTTCCCGGCGACAAGTTCCCGCCCCACACGCTGGCGCGCATGGTCAACGCCTATCCCATTGTCACCTCGGCGCAGGCCGGCCTCCCGGATGAGCTGCTGGAAGGCCAGGGGTGGAAGTTCGCGCCACGCCTGGGATTCGCGTTACGGCCCTTTGCGAACAACAAGACGGTTGTTCGCGGAGGCGCAGGAGTCTATTACAACTTCCTCCAGCTATTCAGCGGCTTCAATCAACTAAGCACCAGCAACGCTCCCTTCGTGCTTTCCGAGACTTTCGAGAGCGACCCCGGCCGGGTCCCGTCCCTTACCCTCGCCCAACCGTTCCCCGGCGCCGGCGCAATTTCCGCGAATCCGGCGATCAACGCCGTCGAGCGTAACATCAAGGACGCTCTCTCGCAGCAGTGGAGCCTGAGCCTCGAGCGGGAGTTAGTCGGAACCCTCGGCGTTCGAGCTTCCTATGTCGGCAACAAGACGAACCATGTACTTTATGCCGGCCGTGCCGCCAATCTCTCGCAGCGGCAGCAGGCGGGCGCCGTGCAGCCGTTACGTCCGTACCAGCCCTGGTCTGATATCACCCTTCTGGATTCTGGGGGCGACTCGACGCTGCATCAGTTGCAACTGGAAGCGGTTCAGCGGTCCTCGCGCGGGCTGTCATTCCAGGTGGAATACTCCTGGAACCGCTTACTGGATAATACGCCGACGTCGGGCGGCCCGCAAAACCCCTATAACAACCGGGGCGATCGAGGCAATTCCGACGGAATCCAACGCCACATCTTGACGGTCGCTAACTCTTACGAGCTACCGTTTGGGCCGGGCAAGCCGTTCGCCAATGGTACCGGGGGTTTGAGCAAGCTGATCGGCGGATGGCAGGTGGGTGGGATTACGATCTTGCGAACGGGCTCGCCGTTTGGGGTTAGCTTCTCCGCAACACAACCCGGATGGCGCGGCGGCCGCGCCGATCTGGTTCGCGATCCCAAGCTGCCGCGGTCAGAACGCTCGCGAGACCGCTGGTTCGACACCTCGGCCTTCGCTGTGCCGGTTCCGTTCACTTACGGAAATTCCGCTCGCAACATGCTGTTTGGCCCTGGCGCGATGGAGTTCGATGTCAGCCTGCTGAAGAACACAGTCATCCGTGAACGGTGGACTGCACAGTTCCGAGCCGAGTTCTTCAATCTGGCAAACCACGCTAACCTGGGGGGCCCGTCAACGAACATCTCGGTCCCGGCGACCGTGGGCAAGATCTTCGGCGCCAGCGGCTCGCGGCAGATTCAGTTCGCCTTGAAGGTGCTGTTCTGAGAATCGCGTTGGCGGGGATGATCGGTTACGGCTGGGCGGTGTTGTTGCTCGGCGCCCAAAGCGCCCGCCCCATCGGCGTCGCCCGCGTGGACATCACGCCGGATTACCCGACGCGCCTGACCGGTTTCGGGAGCCGCAAGACGGAGTCGGAGGGTGTGGCGCAGCGCATCCACGCCAAGGCGCTCGCCCTCGGCAGCGATGCGGACGGCCCGGCGGTGCTCGTCACGGTGGACAACCTCGGCGTGTCCGGCGCGATTCGCTCGGAGCTGCTCCGCCGGCTTGCGGGCCGGACGAAGGTCACGCACGACCGCCTCGCCATCTGCTCCTCGCACACGCACTCCGCGCCGATGATCAACGGTGTCGCGCCGAACATGTTCGCGGCGGACATGCCACCCGACCAGCAGGCGCGCATTGACCGCTACACGCGCGAACTCACGGACCATCTGGAGAAAGTCACCCTCGCCGCGCTCGCCGACCGCCAGCCGGCTCATCTCGGGTGGGCGAGCGGCAGGGTTGGCTTCGCCAGGAACTACTCCCGAGCCCCATTTGCGCCCGCGGACCACGACCTGCCCGCGCTGCGCGTCACGTCGCCCGAAGGCAAGGTGCGCGCGATCTTCGTGAGCTACGCCTGCCATCCCGAGACGCTCTCGCTGAACACCGTCCATGGCGATTGGTCAGGCTCCGCGCAACTCGCGCTGGAGGGGGACCATCCCGGAGCCATCGCCCTCGTGGCAATCGGTTGCGGTGCGGACCAAACTCCGAATCAGCGCGGCACGCCGGATATGGCCGACGCGCAGGGACGCGAGATCGCGAACGAAGTGAAGCGCCTGCTCGCCGGCCCGTGGAATCCGCTACCCGCGCCCCTGGCCGCCGCGACCAAGCGCATCGAACTGCCCTTCGACAAACTGCCCACGCGCTCCGAGTGGGAGGCGCGTGCCACGAACAAGGCGCGGCAGATCGCTTTTCACGCTAAGAAGAACCTGGCCCGCCTCGACCGCGGTGAAGCCATTCCCACCGCGCTCCCGTATCTCGTGCAGGTGTGGAGTTTTGGGCGCGACCTCGCGATGGTTTTCCTGCCGGGCGAAGTCGTTGTGGACTACTGCTTGCGGCTGAAGAAGGAGTTTGACGGCACGCGCCTCTGGGTGAATGGCTATTCCAACGACAACCCGTGTTACATCCCGTCCGAGCGGGTCCTGGCCGAGGGCGGTTACCGAGGCGGCGACGCGATGGTTTATTACGACCGCCCGGCGAAATTCGCCCCCGGCGTGGAGGGCCGCCTCATCAACGCGGTGCACGAACTAATGCCGAAGGAGTTTCTTGCCAGTGGAAAAAGATGGACTCAGTAGCGCCGCTGGCGTTCCTATCCCACGACGCTCCTTTCTCCAGGCGGGCGGCGCGGCGAGCCTGAGTCTGCTCTATGCTCAGCCTCGCCCGGCGAGCGGAGCGGCCCCGCCGTGGTGGGAGCGGGAGGAGCCGCTGCGGATCCTGGATACCGCGACCTGCTATACCGGAGTTACTTCACCCTCGCCGGCCCTGGAGGCGGCTCGGAAAGCCTCCTCAGGGTACAACACGGAACATCTTCACGTCATGGGGATGGCCGGGGGCCTCGACGATCAGGAGTTCTTCTTCTCCTGCAAAGTGGCGGGCAAGCAGAACGAGGACTACCTGGGCAAGTACCTGCCCGAGGCCAAGAAACGCGGCCTCAGGGTGATGATCTATTTGAACATCCACTGGTTCAAGCGCCCCTTCGGCGAAAAGCACCCCGATTGGCTCCAGATCCGCGAGGGCGGCGGACCGATTACGACCCTATACGGCGGGCCCGGCACCACCTTTTGCATGAACAGCCCGGGTTTCCGCGAATGGGTCTTCCAGATCCTCCGCGACCTGTGCGCCTACCCCATCGACGGCATTTTCCTCGATGGGACCTCCTTCCGAGATGATACCTGCTACTGTCGCTACTGCCAGGAACAATTCCAGAAAGCCTTCGGCACGAAGCTTCCGTCAAAAAAGAAGCGGCAGGGGAAGGGTGCTCGCGACCTGCTGGAATTTCAAGTGAACAGCCAGTTGAGTTTCATGCGGGACTCGCGCCAGATCGTCAAGTCGAGCAACCCCAATATCGCTTTCTACAGGAACGGCGGCGTACGGGGTGGGAATTGGGCGACGGCGAAGCTGAATCGCGTTCTCATTGCCGAGCAGGACATCCTCGGCAGCGAGGGCGGATACCTCACCGGCGACCTGACGCGCGTCCCGGTCTGGAAGCCGGGCGTGACGGCGAGGCTGCTGGAAACGCAGGCGCCGGACAAGTCGCGCGTGATCTTCAGCACGGCCCGGCCGGGACCCTGGAATTTCTCGCAGCACTCGGAAGCCGACTTGCGCCTGCTCTATGCCGGCACGGTGGCTAACGCTGCCAGCGTGTTCTTCTTCATGTACAAGCCTTTACTGGAGCGGCCGGGGATGCAGGCGCTGACCGGCATGAACCGGTTTGTCGAGAAGAACGCCGCCTACTACCGCGGGACGCGCTCGGAAGCCACCACCGCACTGGTATGGTCCGACACCACCGCCAACTTCTACGACGGAGCGGACGCCCAGTTGCTCGAGAGCGACCGAGTGTCGGCGCGCAGCGAGGTCGGCAACCTCGACGGGGAGTTCTCCGGGCTGGCGGACACGCTGCTGCGCTCGCAGACGCCGTTCGATGTCATCGACGATGTCTCCATGGAGCAGGAAAAGCTGGATCGCTATGCGGCCGTTTTTCTGCCCAACGTGGCTTGCATGAGCGAGAAGACCGCCGGGCGCTTGAAGGATTACGTCGGCCAGGGAGGCAACCTGTTTGCCACCTTCGAGACCTCGCTCTACGACGAGACGGGCATCCGGCGGGCGGATTTTGCCCTGGCGGAGGTGTTCGGTGTGAGCGACGCGCGGAAGATCGTCGGCCCGAACCGCTGGGACTACATGCAGCCGCGCGCGCAGAGCCCGCTGCTCGAAGGATGGCCACGGGATCTGGTTCCCGCCACCCTCTATCACGTTAGCGTAAGGCCCAAGGGCGGCGAGGTGTTGGTGCAGTACATGAAGCCGCTGGCCGGCAGCTATGCCGGGATCCCGGAGCCGTCCGACGATCCGGCCCTGGTGGTCCATCGCTACGGCAAAGGCACAGCCATCTACTTTAGCGGGGATCTTGGCAACGCCCTCAACTCCTATCATTTCATCGAGTGGTCTCGCCTGATCGAGAACGTGCTGCGGGACATCGCGCCGTCGCCGGTGGTGGTGGAGAATGCGCCCCGATCCATGGAAGTAGTGCTGCGCTCGCAGCAGCAGGGGCAGCGGCTGCTGCTGCATCTGATCAACTTCACCGGCGAGATGACGCGGCCGATCAGGCGGGTAGTGCCGCTCGAGAATGTCCGCATCACGCTGCGAACGAAAGTCGAGGTGAGGAGGATTCAAACCTTGATGCGGCCACAGACGTTGGCGGCGCAAGAAGACCAAAGCGGCCGAATACAGTTTACCGTGCCGCTGATGAACGAGTACGAAGTGGTTGTGATCGAGAAATGAACTGGCTGACGATTCTCCTCATGTTGGGGACCATGACATTGGCCGCCGAAGAGCCATTGACGATAGCCGCTTTTCGTGTGGACGCCACCCCGCCGCTCGGTTCCGCGCTTTGCGACGGCTTGGTGCCGCCCGCGGAGAAAATTGTGGACCCGTTGAGCGCACGCGGCTCGTCCTGCTGGGCGCACAAAAGCCGATAGTACTTCTCGCGGAGTGCCCCGTTGCTCAGCCACCAGTTGAACCTGTCGAAATTTTCACTTGACGCGGATGTGTATTTGGGATATCATATACAAAATGCAATCTCTCGTTGAACTCGACCCTGAGATGTTGCCGATTGCAACGCTGCCAGACCGCGTCTACGAGGTCTTGAAACATCGGATTCTGACTTGTGCGATTCCACCTGGCCAGCGGCTCATAGAAAAAGATCTTTGCGCTGAGTTGGGTGTGTCGCGCACGCCGCTTCGTGAAGCGCTCAACCGGCTCGCGCATGAGCGTCTCGTCAATGCGGCTCCCTTCCGGGGCTACACCGTCACCGAATTCACGCTCGCGGAGGCGCGATCCCTGTGTGAAGTGCGGGGCATTGTCGAGTGCGGATCGGCGACGCTGGCTGCCGAGCGGGCTGGTGAACAAGAAATCGAAGAGCTGGCCCGGCTGGCTGAACTGCGTTACACGCCTGGCCAGCGGGAAACGTACCAAGACTACCTGCGCGCGAACAGCACCTTTCACCTGGCGCTTGTAAGGTGCACCCACAACCTGCGGCTGGAGACGATTGTCATGTCAGTGCTGGATCAGCTCCAGCGCCCGATCTACTTTGGGCTGGACGTCGGATTGGATCCGGATACGGCTACGGCGGAGCACCTGCAAATCGTGGCGGCAGTTCGGGCGCACGACCCGGCTGGGGCACGCCGATTGATGGCCGAGCAAATCGCGAACTCGGAGCGGCGCATCCTGGAGGCGGTTCAAGCGGCCTGCTCCGGGACATCACGAATGGGAGGCATTTCTTGAATCGACCGGCGCAATATGTTGCAGTTTTTCAGCGTGAACGACACGGACCTGCGCCAGCGCGCACAAGAGCCGATCAAGATGCTGGACCGGGACGGCCGCCCGCCGGCGAGTATTCCTATCCGCTCCAGGATTGGCAGTTCGGTCCGGACCTGACGTTTATTGGCACGGCTGGCGAGGCGGTGGCGGATTACTCGCCGCGGCTGAAACGGGAACTGGGGACGGAAAAGCTTTGGGTATCGGCTTCCAACAACGACGTGTCCGCCTGCATCCCTTCGCTGCGTGTGCTGCAGGAAGGAAGCTACGAAGGAGGAGGCGCCATGGTTGGCGCCCGGCTGCCGGGGGCCCTTTGCGCCGGCGGTCGAGGAAACGATTATCCGGAAGGTGCATGAGCTGGTCGCACGAGTCCGGGGGTAATAACCATTTAATGACCCTCTAATCGGTCATCGGGAGGTCGGGTATGTTTCGTCGGTGGACACTCTTGTTTGCGGCAGTTGCTCTGCTGTCGCCTTTCTCGCTGCGCGCGCAGGACGCGCGCGGCACCATCCTGGGCCGCGTTGCCGATCCCAGCGATGCCGTGATCACCGGCGCCGAAGTGCGCGTCACCAATGTCGCGACGGGCGTGCGGTTGGTCTCCAAGACCAACGAGGCGGGGAACTACGTGCTGGCTTACCTGCTCCCGGGCACCTACGCGCTGGAGGTGGAGAGCGCGGGCTTCAAGAGGTTCACCCGGCAAGGCATCGAGGTGCGTGTCGGCGAGAGGGTTGAGGTCGAGGTCGTGTTGCAGGTTGGAAGCCAGTCGGAAACCGTCCAGGTGACGGCGGAGACGCCGCTGCTGGAGACCGTGGATGCCTCCCTCGGCCAGGTGGTGGATGAACGCCGGATCGCGGAGTTGCCGTCGTTTGGCGGCGCGCCGTACAACCTGGCGCTGATGGCGCCGGGCACCATGAACGCGACCAACCTGCGGGTGCGATACGTGGGCACCCCTGCCGCCCAGGCGGACTTCTTGGTAGACGGCGCCGGCCGGAGGACTAGCGAGTTCGCTATCGACGGCGTCCCCAACACCATGGACAGAGGCATCATGTTCGTTCCACCGCAAATGTCGGTGAGCGAATTCAAGGTGCAGAGCGTTTCCTACGACGCCAGCATCGGGCATACCGCCGGGGCGCTGGTGAACCTCAGCCTGAAGAGCGGCACCAACGAGTTGCACGGCGAGGCGCACTGGTTTGTGCGCAACCGATTCTTCGACACCCCGACCCTGTTTCAGAAACGCGCCGGCCAGAAGATCCCCTCCTACCAGGACCACCGCTACGGCCTCAGCCTGGGTGGGCCGGTGAAGCTTCCTCGGCTTTACAACGGCAAGAACAAGACCTTCTGGTTCTATCTCTGGGAGAAGAACAAAGTGCAATCTCCCGACGACTGGGTGAACACGGTGCCCACCCCCGCCATGCGGCGCGGCGACCTGTCGGCGCTGCTGACGCTGGGGTCCAATTATCAGACTTACGACCCGTTCACGACCCAGGCCGAAGCCGGCGGACGTTTCAGCCGCCAGCCGTTCCCGAATAACATCATTCCCGCCAGCCGCCTCGACCCGGTGGCGCAGAAGATCATGACGTACTGGCCCTTGCCGAATCAGCCGGGCACCCGCGAGTTCCGCAATAACTGGTTCGGCACCCACGCGGGTCCCTACCCTGTCTGGACCCACCTGGGCCGTCTCGATCACGCCTTCAACCCCAATCACCGCGTATACGTGCGCGTCATGGCGGAAAACTTCTGGAGCCTTTCCAACAGGGTGTTCCTCGATGACTACAATGGCTCGATGTACCACCAGAACAAGCGGGGGGTGGCCATCGACGACGTATACCTTTTCAACCCCGGCTTCTTCATGAACCTGCGGTACGGGTTCAACTACCGCTGGGGCAACCAATACCAATTCAGCCGCGGCTTCGACTTATCCACCCTGGGTTTCTCGCCTAGCTTCCTGGCTCTGCTGCCGGACAAGCAGAATGCCGTTTTCCCGCGAGTGAGTGTGAGCCCGTTCACTACGCTGAACTACCAAGGGTCGAATTCGGTCTGGTCTACGGTGATCAATTCCTTTAATGCAAATTTCACCAAGCTGCGTGGCCAGCACAGTATCCGGTTCGGGGCCGACCTCCGGCCCGACCGGGAGTTCAACAACAACTATACCTCGGATGTTACGCCCCAACTGACTTACTCCAGCACTTACACGCGCGGCCCGCTGAATACCTCGTCGGCGCCGCCGGTCGGCGGCGAAATCGCCGCTTTTCTGCTGGGCATTCCCGGCGGTAGCATGGACCGGTCGGCCAGTTACGCCCAACAGGAATTGTACTATGGCTTCTACGTACAGGACGATATCAAAGTAACTCCCAAGCTGACGTTGAACCTCGGCGTGCGCTACGAGTTGGAAACCCCTCTCACGGAGCGCTTCAACCGGTCGGTGGCCCATTTTGCCTACGATCAGCCGAGTCCCATCGAGGCCCAGGCGCGGGCGAACTACGCACGCAGTCCCATTCCGGAGTTGCCGCTGGACCAGTTCCGCCTGCGTGGCGGCCTGACCTTTGGCGGCGTGGACGGCGCCCCGCGCGGGTTGTGGAAAGGCGAGAAAAACAACATCCTGCCGCGCTTCGGCTTCGCCTGGCAGATCCGGCCGAAAACCGTGCTGCGCGGCGGCTACGGCCTTTTCTTCGATACCATCGGCCTCAACTCCACTAATGTGATCCAGACCGGGTTCAGCCAGAGCACGCCGATTCAGGCGTCGCTGGACAGCGGCCTGACCTATATCGCCACCACGGCGAACCCGTTCCCCAACGGGCTGCTGCAACCGCTGGGCGCCAGGGGCGGCCTGTCCACCAATCTCGGACAGTCGATTTCTTTCTTCCGCGCGAAGCGCCTCAACCCCTATAACCAGCGTTGGTCGTTCGGCTTCCAGCGGTTGTTGCCAGGGCAGTTCCTGGCCGAGGTGTCCTACGTGGGCAACCGCGGCACGCGCCTCGAGGTAAGCCGCAACCTGAACGCCCTGCCGGCGCAGTACCTGAGCCGCTTGCCGCAGCGCGACGAGCGCACCATCACCTTTTTGAGCCAGCAGTTTCCGAACCCCCTGGCGGGCACCAATCCGATTTACGGCGCCAACGCCTCGCGCTCCGGCCTGCTGGCGCCCTATCCGCAGTTTGGCAGCGTGTCGGTGGCCGAGCCGATCGGTTACTCCTGGTATCACTCGCTGCAAGTTCGCACCGAGAAGCGCTTCTCGAAGGGCTACACACTCCAGTTGTCCTACACCTGGTCGAAGAGCATGGAGGCCACGGGCTTCCTCAACGCCAGCGACCCGGTGCCCTACAAGTCGCTTTCCTCGTACGATCGCACGCATCGCCTGGTCATGAGCGGCATCTGGGAACTGCCCTTCGGGCGTGGCCGGCGCTTCGGCGCGGGACTGCCGGGGGCGCTGAACTTCATTGCCGGCGGCTGGCAGCTCAACGGCATGGTGCAGCGCCAGAGCGGCCCCCCCATCGACTGGGGCGACGTGTGGACGCTGTTTTCGGGAAACTCGGATAACGTTCGGCTTTCAAAGGACAAGCGCAGCGTGGACCGCTGGTTCAATATCGACGCCGGCTTCAACCGCAACAGCGCGCAGCAGTTGGCGTCCAACATCCGCGTTTCGCCCTGGCGCTTCAGCAACCTGCGGGCGGACGGGCAGGCGCGGTGGGATTTTTCCGTCTTCAAGAAATTCAAGGTCGTAGAGAAGGTCATCATGCAGTTCCGCGCGGAAACCGTCAACGCCTGGAACCACCCGAACCTGTTCGCTCCGGTCACCAGCCCGACCAGCAGCACCTTCGGCATGGTCACCGGCCAGGACGCCCCGCGCTCCTGGATTATGTCGCTGAAGTTGTCCTTCTGAGTGGTGGGGGCAGCGCCATGCGGCAAATTCTCCTTAAGGTATGAGCCCGCCATGAGATGGCACACGCCGAAGTTGATGCCTCGCCGCGCCTTCCTGGAGACCGTGGGCCTCGCGGCCACAACCTGCTCTGGTTTGGCCCGCGCGCCAGCCGCGCAACAGCGCACGAAGGTGATCGACTGCCACGCGCACTTGCAGCACCATAGCCGGCGTTCGTGGCAGGAAGACGATCGCAAGCTCATCGAGGCAGCCGACAAACTGGGCATCGACCAGCTCTGCTGCTCCATCCTCACTCCACGCCAACCGGCTACGGCCGAGGGCTTCCGCGAGTGTAACCAGTGGATGGCGGAGGGGATGCAGCGCTTCCCCGGCCGGGTGCTCGGCTACTGCTACGTCAATCCGGGATACGGGCGCGAGGCGCTGGACGAGGTTCGCCGTTCGGTCGAGGAACGCGGCTTCATCGGAGTCAAGCTTTACAACGAGTATCGCGCCACCGAGCCGGTGGTCTGGCCGATCGTGGAGTTGACGATCGAGTTGCGCGTGCCCATCCTGCACCACGCCGGGCACTCCCTTTCCCTCGGGGAAGAGCAGCCCCGCATCAGCGACGGGGGACACCTGGCGGAACTCGCTCGCCGCTACCCCGAAGCCGTGCTCATCTGCGGGCACATCGGCGGCGGCGGGGATTGGGAGTGGACCATCAAAGCCCTGCGAAACGCGCCCACCGTTTACCTGGACACCAGCGGCAGCGTGATCGATGAGGGCATCATTGAAATGGCGGCCCGCGTGCTCGGCGCCGATCGACTGGTGTTCGGCTGCGACAATTCGATGACCGGGGGAGTCGGCAAGCTGCGCGCCGCCAGCCTTAGCGCGGCGGACAGACAAGGAATCCTGGGCGGCAACATGCGGCGCATTCTCGGCAGACGGGGGACGAAATGATCGACGTGAACGCCTACCTGGGCCACTTCGCTTTCCGGCAACTGCGTCACAACACCGCGGCCGGACTGCTGCGGCTCATGGACAGCCGGCGCATCGAGCGCGCGGTAGTTTCGAGCGCCTCCGCCATCACCTATCGCAACTCACAATCCGGCAACGAAGAAGTGGCTGAGGAAGTGAAAGGCCGGCGCGACCGGCTTATCCCGTTGGCCGTCATCAATCCGTTCTACGCCGGCTGGCGGGACGACTTGAAGATCTGCCACGAAGAGTTTGGCATGAAGGGGCTGCGGATGTATCCCAGGTGGCACAACTACCGGCTGGCGGACCCCGCGTGCCTCGATCTGGTGAGCGAGGCGGCTGAGCGCGGCATGGTCATCTCTATTCCCGTGCGGGTCGAAGACCGGCGGCAGCGGAGCTGGCTGCTGGACGTGCCCGACGTGCCGCTGGAGGAGATCGCGGACCTGGTAAGAGCCCGCCCGCGGGCGCAATACATCCTCGTCAACGGGACCGGCTTCGTCAACTCACCGCTGGGCCGGGAGAACAGCGGCCTGCCTTCCAATTACGCGATCGAGATTTCGCGGCTGAGCGCGGTGATGGCCAATGAGATCGGACAACTCGTCGCGAACCTGGGTTCCGGGCGGATCGTCTTCGGGACGGGAATGCCGTTCAATTACCCGGATCCGGCGCTGGTGAAACTCGAGGTGCTGGAAGCCGGCGAGGATGTCAAGGAGCAGATTCGCTGGCGAAACGTCGCGCGGCTGCTGGGGCTGCCATCCGCGGCGAAATAGGAGGCGCACTGAAACGACGCTCCGCGCAACGCTTCTGTGTCTTCCCCTGTCGTTCGCCTTGACCGACCGGGTGCCGGCGCGCAGCCAGGTCGGCAACCTCGACGGGGAGTTCTCCGGGCTGGCGGACACGCTGCTGCGCTCGCAGACGCCGTTCGATGTCATCGACGATGTCTCCATGGAGCAGGAAGAGCTGGATCGCTATGCGGCCATTTTTCTGCCCAACGTGGCCTGCATGAGCGAGAAGACAGCCGGGCGCTTGAAGGATTACGTCCGCCAGGGAGGCAACCTGTTGGCCACCTTCGAGACCTCGCTCTACGACGAGACGGGCATCCGGCGGGCGGATTTCGCTCTGGCGGAGGTGTTCGGTGTCAGCGACGCGCGGAAGATCGCCGGCCCGAACCGCTGGGACTTCATGCAGCCGCGCACGCAGATCCCGCTGCTGGAAGGATGGCCACGGGATCTGGTTCCCGCCACCCTCTATCACGTTAGCGTAAGGCCCAAGGGCGGCGAGGTGTTGGTGCAGTACATGAAGCCGCTGGCCGGCAGCTATGCCGGGATCCCGGAGCCGTCCGACGATCCGGCCCTGGTGGTCCATCGCTACGGCAAAGGCACAGCCATCTACTTTAGCGGGGATCTTGGCAACGCCCTCAACTCCTATCATTTCATCGAGTGGTCTCGCCTGATCGAGAACGTGCTGCGGGACATCGCGCCGTCGCCGGTGGTGGTGGAGAATGCGCCCCGATCCATGGAAGTAGTGCTGCGCTCGCAGCAGCAGGGGCAGCGGCTGCTGCTGCATCTGATCAACTTCACCGGCGAGATGACGCGGCCGATCCGGCGGATAGTGCCGCTCGATAATGTGCGAATCACGGTTCGAACGAAAGGGACCGTCAAGAAGACACACACCCTGATGCGACCGCAAACGTTGGCATCGAAGACGATCGACGGGGAGCGGCTACAGTTCGTGGTGCCGCGCATGGAGGAGTACGAAGTGGTGGCGTTGGAGAAGTAGCGGTGGGAGAGATGCACTAAAACCGGCCCCATCCGGCTCATTGACAAGCGGACGCGGCAGGGTCAGAATATCTCCGAATAGACAGCGGAGGAACAGAGGACCTATGAATTCACTTCTTTCAGTCGCCGGTCTTGCCGCCCTGCTGGCATCCAGTTCGACCGCGACAGCGCAGACTGAGGCCGCAGTGAAGCTGGAGAACTTGACCCACCCGGAGGTGAGGCAGCGCGAGGTCCGGGTGGTGATGCTGCCGATAGGCGCCACGGAGCCCCACGGCAACCACCTGCCGTACGCCAACGACACCTGGACGGTGGACGCGCTGGCGGCGCGGGTCGCGGCGCGGGCCAACTCCAAGGGCGCCAAGGTGCTGGTGCTCCCGGCGATGCCGTACGGCGTCAACACGAACCAGGCGCCCAATCCTTACGCGCAGTCGATCCGGCCGGCGACGATGATCCAGTTCGTCAAGGACACGGTCGAAACCCTCGAACAACATGGGATCCGCAAGCTGGTCATCCTGAACGGGCATGGCGGCAACACGACTACCCTGGGCGCGGCCCTGCGCGAACTGTTCGCCAGCAATCCCAAGGTGTTTGTGACCATGGTGGAGACCTGGGTCCCGTACCGGGATCAGGTGGCCGAGATCATCGAGACCAGCGGCGACCATGCCTCCGAAGAGGAGACCTCGATCGCGCTCGCCCTGTATCCGGCCAGGGTGCAGATGGGAAAGGCGGTCAAAGCGCGCGAAGCGGAATTGAAGCTCAACAGCCTGAAAGCGCCGTACATCAACTTCATCCGCCCCTGGAAATACGTCAGCGACAACACCGGCCTGGGCGATCCGACGAAGGCTACGGCGGCCAAAGGGCAGAAGCTCATCGACCTCTTCCTGGACCGCATCTCGACGTTCCTGAAAGAGCTCAGCGATGCGGAGCTGACCGAGACGTTCCCTTATTAGGACGGGCGCAGACAGCACCCCTGCCGCCTCGGGACGGTGCGGTGTTTCTTTCAAACTGAAAGCAATTCCCTCTTTCCCGATTGACACCGGGGGCTAAGCGGATCAGAATACCTCCAAGGTGTCGTCGGCCTTGGGGCCGATGGGGTGCATGAGAGGTGCTGGTCTCAATTCAGACCCGCCGAAAACAGGAGGATGTATGAAGAGTCGCGCTGTCTTAATCTTGGTCTGGTTTCTCGCGGCGTCCGCTCACGCCCAGAACGCGAAAGTCGCCGGACGTGTGGTGGATTCCTCGGGGGCGGTGATACCCGGGGCCGCGATCGAGCTAATCAACCGGTCCACCGGCATCCGAACGGTGACCGCTTCCAACGCCGAAGGCTATTACGTGTTGCCGCCGCAGCCGCCGGGCGTCTATGACGTGTCGGCTTCGGCGCCGGGCTTTTCGGCGACGCGGGTGGACGCCATCACCCTGGAGGTCGGCCAGTCGCGGACGGTCAACCTGCAACTGAAGCCCGGGGACGTCAAGGAATCGATCACGGTGACCGATACCGCGCCGCTGCTGACCACCAGTCGCGCCGACCGCGGCACGGTGGTGGAGAACCAATTCCTCGCCAGCATCCCGCTGAACCTGCGCAACCCCTTGCTGCTGCTGACACTGGCGCCCGGGGTCACCAAAGGAAGGCGCGACGCGGGCATCAACACTTCGAGCCAGTCCCAAACCAACGCGTTCCGCATCAACGGCGGGCGCAGCGGCACCAGCGAGATCCTGCTCGACGGGGCCACCAATATCGCCACCTACAACAACCAGCTCACCGCCATCCCCCAGGTGGACGCCATACGCGAGTTCAAGGTGAACACCAGCCCCTATGCCGCCGAGTTCGGACGCACCGGAGGCGGCGTGATCAGTTTCGCCATCAAGTCCGGAACGAATGATCCGCACGGCACCGTGCACGAGTTCCTGCGCAACAGCCGCCTGGATGCTAACGGCTTCAACGCCAACCGCGCCGGCCAAAGCAAGCCTAGCTTCAAGCGCAACCAGTTCGGTTTTACGCTCGGCGGGCCGGTCTGGGCGCCGAAGTTGTACAACGGCCGGAACCGGACGTTCTTTTTCGTCGGCTACGAAGGGCTGCGCGAGCGCAGCTTTTGGTCCTGGACCGGATCGGTGCCCACCGATCCGGAACGCCGGGGGGATTTCTCGCGATCGCTGGACCCGAGCGGCCGGCTCATCCGCATCTTCGATCCCCGCACCACGCGCCTCGATCCCGACCGACCGGCCGGGACCACGCGCTATATCCGGGATCAGTTTCCCGGCAACGCGATTCCGGCCGCCCAGTTGAACCCAATCGCCCTGAACCTGATCAAGTACTACCCGGCGCCCAACCAGCCGGGCCGCGGCTTGAGCGACACCGACAACTATCACATCGCCGCCGCCAACTCGCCGGATTCCGACCGGGTGGACCTGCGCATCGACCATCAGATTTCATCCAAGCACCTTTTCTTCGGGCGCTACAACTGGTTCGAGAACATGAACGTGATGCCGCTGGTATACGGGAATCGGGCCTCGCCGGTCGAGTCGCCCAACCGCATACCAGGGACGAACTGGATGGTCAACCACACCTGGACGGTGACGCCGGCGTCGGTCTTCGAGCACCATTTTTCAGTTGCCGAGACCCAGGGCAACCGCATCCCGCACTTTCTCGGATTCGACTTGACCACGCTGGGCTTCCCCAAGTACATTCCGGAAAGCCAGCGAGCGGCGCAGTTCGTCCAGGGGAGCATCGGCGGGCTGAGCAGCCTGGGATCTTCGGGCACCACTTACAGCGCGGTGGTCTCGACGGTACACCAGTACGGGGCCGCAGTCACGCTGTTGCGCGGGCGTCACACGCTGAAGAGCGGTTTGGACTTCCGGCTTTACCGCACCACCATGGATCGCCCGGCGCCGGTTGGAATCTCGGCCAGCGGGGCCTTCACCGGCGGCCCCAACCCTCAGGCGGCTTCCGCGCCTTCCGGGCGCGGTCTGGCTGACCTGCTGCTGGGCGCGGCCGGCGTCTCTGTGCTGATCCGGCCCCTCTGGGATTACCAGCATCCCTACTACGCAGGCTACGTGCAGGACGAGATCAAGCTGACACCCAAGCTCACCCTCACGCTGGGGCTGCGCTACAGCATGGAGAAGCCGAACACGTCCGTGGGTGACATCCTTATCTTCCTGGATCGTTTCAGCCCGTCATCCTTGGCCGGCAAGGCGCCCGGGTTCCCCGATCTGCGCGGCGGCATCGGTTTCCCAGGAGTGGAGGGGCGCGGCCGGCGCACACAGATCACCGACACCGACAACTTCGATCCGCGCCTCGGCCTGGCCTGGCAGCTTAACGACAAGACGGTGGTCCGCAGCGGGTTCGGCATGTTCCGCCACCCGTTCGTGCACAACACCGACACCTCGCTGGGCTTCGAGCGCAGGAACTCATCTCTGACCGCCGAGGCCGACGGCGTGACGCCCACGTTCAGCCTGGGCAATCCCTTCCCGGCGGGAGTCCCGCAACCTCCGGGCAACAGCTTGGGGTTGCTCACCTTCGTGGGCGAGGGGATCAGCGGGGCGCCGCGGGTCCAGCGGCTGCCGTATCAGTCCCAGTGGTCACTCGACGTGCAGCGGCAACTGCCCTGGGCTTGGGTCGTGGATGTCGGCTACACCGGAACCGCCGGCGTGGCCCTGCCCACCAGCGTGAATTACAACCAGTTGCCGATGGAGCAGCTCTCGCAGGGTACGGCGCTCAACCAGCTCGTGGCCAATCCGTTCTACCGCGTCATCACCGAACCTACTTCCATCTTGAGCCGCACCCAGGTGCAGCGCGGACAACTGCTGCGGCCCTATCCGCACTTCCTGGACATGTACGAGACGCAGACGCCGGTGGGCCATTCCACCTATCACGCGCTGGAGTTGAAGCTGGAGCGCCGTTTCTCGCAGGGGCTGGCCGTGCTGCTGGCTTACACTCACAGCAAGATCATCGACAACGCCTCGGAGTTTTCGGGCTCGATGGGTTACGCCACCAATCCCAATAATAACTACTGCTACCCCTGCGACCGCTCAATCTCGTACCAGCACGTTCCGGATGTGTTCCGGCTCAGCTACCGCTACGAGTTGCCCCTTGGGGTAGGCAAGCCCCGCCTGAACCGAGGTGCGCTGGCGCGCCTCATCGGAGGATGGAGCCTGGCCGGCTTCATCAGTGTTGACAACGGTACCCCGGTTTCAGTCTTTTCCCCCAACGATTCCAACTCCTTCGGCGGCGGGGGATCCATGCGGCCTAATGCCACCGGCCAGAAAGCTCGGCTGGATGGCAAGCGCCAATACGTGGACGGTGCGCTCTATTTCAACCCAGCCGCCTTCGTGCGCACACCGCAGTTCGCCTTCGGCAACGTGAGCCGCGCCCTGCCGGACGTTCGCATTCCCGGCGACGCCAACTGGGACGTCCTCGTCGAAAAGAGGATTGCGGTAAACGAGCGGGTAGCGGTGGACTTCCGCGCCGAGATGTTCAACGCGCTGAACCAGGTCATTTTCGCGGGGCCCAACACCTCGGTGACCTCCGGGGATTTCGGCCGCATCCGGCTGAGCCAGGTCAACACGCCGCGGCAGATTCAGTTCGGCCTGCGGCTGGGCTTTTGAGGAAACTCGGAGATTCAATGGCTTCCAGGCTTTTGTCCGTCGCGCTCCTTCTGGCGCCGGCTCTCGGGGCCGACGGCTGGAGGCCGCTTCTCAACGGGCAGGACCTGAGCGGCTTTGAACGCGTGGGGACAGCGCGCTGGACAATCCATGGGGGCGTCCTCGTCGGCTGCTCAACGCCGGAGAAGCCAGGAGTCGGGTGGCTGATGACTCAGCAGGAGTACTCCGATTTCCGGCTGCGGCTTAAGTTCTGGATTAGCCCGGGTGGGAACAGCGGGATCGCCATCCGCGATCCTTCACACGCCCGCGGTGTCCGCTCACCGGCGCACAACGGGTATGAGATCCAGATTTACGACGGTCCCGACGCAGACTACCCCACCGGCAGCATTTACCTGCTGGCGCGCGCTCCCCAGCGCAAGCTCAAGTCGGGCGAGTGGAACCAACTCTTGATCGCCTGCAAAGGGACGCACATCGAGGTTGAACTGAACGGCGAGAATGTGTCTGAAGCTGACCACGTCCGGTCGCGGCGGGGCGCCATCGGCTTTCAGTTGCACTCCCGAAACATGACCGTGAGATTCAAGGACATAGAGATCGAGGAATAAATGACATCCAGAAGCAGGAACTTTCCCGCCAGGCTCCTCCTCGGCGGTGTGGTGCTGGCGGCCCTGTGGACCCCGCCCCAGGCGTATGGGCAGGTGCTGTACGGTTCGCTCGTTGGTAACGTCAAAGATGCCAGCGACGCGCCTGTTCCGGGCGCGGAAGTCACGATAACCCACAAGGTGACCAATCAATCCCGGCGGGCGCTTACGAGCGACGCGGGCAGTTACGTCTTTCCGACGCTTTCGAGCGGACTGTATGACGTCAGCGTCAGGAAAGAGGGATTCGCCCTCTTCTCCAGGAAAGACGTGGGAGTCACCATCAACACCGTTTCCCGCGTGGATGTGACGCTACAACTCGGAGCCATCACCCAGTCGGTGGAGGTGACCGAGCAGCCTGCTGCCCTGCAAACTGACCGGGCCGAGGTTCGTGCCGAGATGACCAGCCGGGAGCTCCAGAATCTGCCGATCCCGCCCGGAAGAAACTACCAGCAACTGTTCAAGATTCTTCCGGGATTCACGCCGCCGGCGAATCGCCACAGCTCTTCAGTCAACCCTTCGCGGGCGCTGGGGTTCAACGTCAACGGCACCTCGAACCAATCCAACAACGTCCGGATCGATGGCGCCAGCGCGATCAACATCTGGCTGCCGCGGGTGGCAGCCTACGTGCCCGCGTTGGAGTCGATCGAGACGGTGAACGTGGTCACCAACGCCTTCGATGCCGAGCAAGGACTGGCGGGCGGCGCGGTCATCAACGTTCAGACCAAGAGCGGCACCAACGAGCTACACGGCGCTCTGTTTGAGTATCACGACGACAATCAACTGAAGGCCAAGCCTTTCTTCAATCCGCCCGGGGAAAGGAATCCGAAGGCGGTTTTCAACCAGTTTGGCGCCACCCTGGGCGGCCCCATAGTGCGGAACAGGCTGTTCTACTTCGCCAGCTATGAGGGAATGCTCGAGCGCAGGACAGGGGCCACGTTTGCGACCGTTCCGACGGCGGGTATCCGGAGTGGAGACATGTCGGCGTCCCCCAGACCCGTCTACGATCCGCTGACGGGGAATCCCGACGGAAGCGGGAGAACCGCCTTACCCGGCAACATCGTCCCACGGTCACGGATCGATCCCATTGTCCAGAAATTGGTGGCGCTCACCCCTCCGCCGACGTTCTCGGACTCGCTGACCAGCAACTACTATGCGACCGCGCCGTTCGGCTTCGATCGCCACTCGGTGGACGCGAAGGTCAACTGGCATGCCAGCAGCAAGTTCACCATGTACGGGCGTTTCGGCACGTTCAGGCACGAGATCCGCGATGAGCAGGTGTTTGGAGCCCTGGGCGGTCCCGGCATCCGCAGCGCCGATACGCAGGCGTTTGGCTACACGAACACGGCCACGGTGGCAGGCACTTACGTAGTTCAGCCGAACCTGATTGTGGATTCCTACTTCGGCTGGACCCTGCTGGACACCACCGGCGAATTCGCCCGGCTGGATGAGAAGCTCGGCCTGGATTTCCTGGGCATTCCTGGAACCAACGGCTCGCGGCGTTTCGAGGGCGGCTGGCCGAGGTTCAGCATCAGCAGCTACACTGGCTTGGGAGCGCCCTCAGCCAACCGGCCGTTGTACTATCACAATCCCCAGTACCAGTATGTAGCCAACGCCAACTGGACCAAAGGCAGCCATAACATCCGTTTCGGTCTGGACTTCTACCTCCAACAGCTTAACCAGACCCAGCCGGAGGTCGGTGGCGCCAGCCACGGCGCCTCCGGTGGGTTCACGTTTTCCGGCGGTCCGACCACCGTACGGGGCGGTCCTTCCGCCAACCAGTTCAACAGCTATGCCAACTTCCTGCTGGGCCTGCCCACCACCACCGGCAAGATCCTCCAGGTGACCGTCCCGTTCACCAACCGCACCCGGCTTTACAGCTACTACGTTCGGGATCAGTGGCAGGTGAGCCGCAAGCTCACCTTGTCCTACGGTCTCCGCTGGGAGTATTTGCCCATCCCGACTCGCGCCGACCGCGGGGTGGAGCGATACGATCCGAGCACCAACAGGATGCTGATCTGCGGCGTAGGCTCGGTGCCGCGCAATTGCGGCGTCGAAATAAGCAAGAGGAGTTTCGCGCCGCGCCTGGGGATCGCCTACCGCGCCACCGACACCTTTGTCGTCCGCGCCGGCTACGGCATCACGAACGACCCGTACAGCCTGGCGAATCCCATGCGGGCCAACTATCCCACCGCGATCGGGTTGACCATACCGGGGCCCAATGCCTTCCAGCCGGCGGGCTTGTTGCGGGACGGCATACCGTCCGTTAAGCCGCCGGACCTCGGCGACGGACGGATCGCCATCCCCGGGGATGTCGTCGCCACCACCTTGCCCGACCGGTTCAACCGGGGCTACATCCAGTCCTGGAACTTCACCCTTCAGAGACAACTGAAGTGGGGCTTCACCGGCCAGGCCGGATATGTGGCTACGCGGCAAGTCCGGCAGCTTGGGGTCATCAACCTGAACGTAGGCAGGCCGGGGGGCGGCACCCGGGGTCTCCCGCTGAACCAGCGCTTCGGCCGGACGGCTTCCACCGACCTGGTCACGCCGCTTGGGACCGGGCACTACAACGCCCTGCAAACCACGCTGGAACGCCGGTTTGCCAACGGCTATCAGCTCTACGCGATGTACACGTGGTCAAAGGCCATGGGGATCTGCTGCAACGACGACAGTGAAGGCGGTCCTGGGATCCCGTTGCCGGAATATTACCGTCTCAACCGTTCGGTGACCGGCTACGACCGGCCGCATAACTTGCAGATCGCGGGCATCGCCGAGCTGCCCTTCGGCAGCCGCAAGCGGTGGCTCAACGGCGGAGGGCTGGCGTCGGCGCTGGCCGGCGGCTGGCAGGTCAATGCTGTCTTCAGCGCTTACTCGGGCTTGCCGTTCAGCGTTTCCGCTTCCGGCGCCTCGCTGGATGCGCCCGGAAGCAGGCAGCGGGCCGATCAGGTGAAAACGACGGTCAACAAGCTGGGTGGCGTCGGACGGGGCCAGTCGTTCTTCGATCCGCTGGCCTTCGCGCCGGTCACCGAGGCGCGCTTCGGGACCGCGGGATTCAACTCGTTGCGGGGCCCGGGGGCGGTCAATTTGGATGTGGGGCTGTTCCGCGAGTTCCGGGTGCAGGAACGCTGGCGGATCCAGTTCCGCGCTGAATCGTTCAACTTTACCAATACTCCGCACTTCAACAATCCGGGCGGCAACGTCTCCAACCTGCAACTGAACCAGGACGGCTCCATCCGAAGCCTGGGCGGGTACACCGAGATTACTGGTACGAGCGGGACAGGCCGGGAGGGGATCGACGAGCGCGTGTTCCGGTTCGGCGTGCGCATTAGTTTCTGAGTCAAAGGGAGGGTTTCCATGTCTTCTCGTTTGCTGTGGGCCGCTGCGGCGGCATTGGTTGTGTTTCTGCCTGCTGCCGTCCTCGCTCAGGACGCCCGCGGCACCATCCTGGGCCGGGTGACCGACCCTAGCGAGGCGGTTATTCCGGGCGCCGAGGTGCGAGTCACCAATGCCGCCACCGGCGTTGCCGTCGTCGCCAAGACTAACCAGGCCGGCAACTATGTGCTGGCCTACCTGCTGCCGGGCGCTTACCGGCTGGAGGCGGAGACGACCGGCTTCAAGAAGTTCGTCCGGGAGAACATCGAGGTGCGGGTCGGCGACACGCTGGAGATCGACATCGCCATGCAGGTCGGCACACCAACCGAGACAGTCCAGGTAACAGCCGAGACGCCGTTGTTGCAGACCGCCGAAGCCTCGGTGGGCCAGGTGGTCGATGAACGGCGGATCATGGACTTGCCGTCGTTCGGCGGAGGTGTGTACGGCCTTGCCCTAGTGGCGCCGGGCGCCATGAACACAACCAACCTGCGCCAGCGGTACGTAGGTACGCCTTATGCCCAGTCGGATTTCGCGGTGGACGGCGCCGGCAGGATGAAGAACGAGTTCACCATCGACGGGGTCGCCAACACGATGGACGGGACGATCGTCTTCGTTCCGCCGCAGACCTCGGTGAGCGAATTCAAGGTGCAGAGCGCGTCCTACGACGCCAGCATCGGGCACACCAGCGGGGCGCTGGTGAACCTCAGCCTGAAGAGCGGCACCAACGAGCTGCACGGCGAGGCGCACTTCATCCTCCGCAACCGGGTCTTCGACACGCCCACCATCTTTCAAAACCGCACCGCCCAGACGCTGCCGGCCTACCAGGACCAGCGCTACGGCCTCGGCCTGGGCGGGCCGGTGATCCTTCCCAAGCTTTACAACGGCAAGAACAAGACGTTCTGGTTCTACAACTGGGAGAAGAACTGGCTCACCTATCCTTACGACTACATCAGCTCGGTGCCCACCGACGAGATGCGGCGCGGGGATCTGTCGCCCTTCCTGGCGCTGGGCTCGAACTACCAGATCTACGACCCGTTCACCACGCGGCCGGCGCCGGGCGGGCGCTTCACCCGCGATCCGATCCCCAACAACGTCATTCCGCCCAGCCGCCTGGACACGGTGGCGAAGAACATCCTGAATTACTGGCCCAAGCCCAACCAGCCCGGCACGCGCGAGTTCCGCAACAACTTCTACACCACATTTGCCGGTCCGTTCCCGGTCTGGACGCACCTGGCCCGTGTCGATCACGCGTTCAGCTCCAATCACCGCATGTACGTGCGCTTCATGCGGGAGGGCTTCTGGAGCACATCCAACAAGACCTTCCTCTCCGACTACGACGGCGGCCAGTTCTATCAGGACAAGCGGGGCTTCGCCTTCGACGACGTGTACGTCTTGAACCCCAGCTTCTTTGTCAACTTCCGCTACGGGCTCACCCACCGGTGGGGTTCCCAGTACCGCCTCAGCCGCGGCTTCGACTTGGCCAAGCTGGGCTTCTCGCCCGGCTTCCTGGCCTTGCTTCCCGACAAGAAGAACGCCGTGTTTCCGACCGTGGTCACCGGTCTCACTCCACTGAGCTGGAACGGGCGCAGCGATGGGAAGTGGTCAACGGTCATCAATTCCTTCAACCTCAACTTCACCAAGCTGCGCGGCGAGCACAGCTTCCGGTTTGGGACCGAATTCCGCGTCTACCGCGAGTTCGAGAACTACTATCCGTTCGACATAACGCCGTACCTGAGTTTCTCCGACACGTACACGCGCGGCCCGCTGGATAACTCTCCGGGGCCGCCGGTCAGTGGCACGCTGGCCGCCTTCCTGCTGGGCATCCCCGGCGGCTACATGAACCGCTCCGCCAATCTGGCCCAACAGGACAAGTACCTGGCCCTCTACTTTCACGACGACCTGAAGGTGACGCCGAAGCTGACGTTGAACCTGGGACTGCGCTACGAGCTGGAGTCGCCCATCACCGAGCGCTTCAACCGTTCGGTGGCCGGCTTCGCCTTCGACCAACCCAGCCCGATCGAAGCCCAGGCGCGCGCCAACTACGCGGCCAGCCCGATCCCGGAGCTCCCGGTGGACCAGTTCCGGGTCCGTGGCGGGCTGGCCTTTGCCGGCGTGGGCGGCACCCCGCGCAACCTCTGGACAGGCGAGAAGAACAACTTGATGCCGCGCATCGGCTTCGCCTACCAGATTCGGCCCAAGACCGTTCTGCGCGGCGGCTACGGGCTGTTCTTCGACTCGCTCGGTGTCAACTCGAGCGGCGTCAATCAGACCGGCTTCAGCATGAGCACGCCCATTCAGGCCTCGCTGGATAGCGGGCAGACCTACATCGCCAGAACCGCCGATCCGTTCCCCAACGGGCTGCTGGAGCCGTTCGGGGCCAAGGGCGGCCTGGCGACGAACCTCGGCCAGTCGGTCAGCTTCTTCGCGAATAAGCGCACGCATCCTTACGCCCAGCGCTGGTCGTTCGGGTTCCAGCAGTTGCTGCCGGGCCAGTTCCTGGCCGAAGCCTCCTACGTGGGCAACCGCGGCACGCGCCTGCCGGTGACCCGGAACCTGAATTTCGTGCCCGCCCAGTACCTGAGCCGCTCCCCGGTGCGCGATCAGAAGACCATCGACTACCTGAGCCAGCAGTTTCCGAGCCCGCTGTTCGGCACGAATCCGATTTACGGCCGCAACATCTCGCGCGCCGGGCTGCTGTTGCCGTACCCGCAGTTCGGCGGCGTGAACGTGACCGAGCCGATCGGCTACTCCTGGTATCACTCGCTGCAAGTCCGCAGCGAGAAGCGCTTCTCGCACGGCTGGACCTTCCAGATGTCCTACACCTGGTCGAAGACGATGGAAGCCACCGGCTTTATGAATGCCAGCGATCCGATGCCTTACGAATCGCTCTCCGCCCAGGATCGAACGCACCGGCTGGTGGGGAGCTGGATCTGGGAGCTGCCCTTCGGCCGCGGGCGGCGCTTCGGCGGGACCATGCCCCGGGCGCTCGACTTCGTTGCCGGCGGCTGGCAGATCAACGGCATGGTGCAGCGCCAGAGCGGCCCGCCGCTGGACTGGGGCGACGTCTGGACGCTGTTCACCGGCAACCCCGATGACGTCCGGCTGCCGAAGAACCAGCGCAGCGTGGACCGCTGGTTCAATATCGACGCCGGGTTCAACCGCAACAGCGCCCAGCAGTTGGGGAGCAACATCCGGGTTTCGCCCTGGCGATTCAACAGACTAGGGGCCGACGGCCAGGCACGCTGGGACTTTGCGGCCATCAAGAGTTTCAAGCTGGTGGAGAAGGCGACGTTGCAGTTCCGCGCCGAGGTCGTCAACGCCTGGAACCACCCCAACGTATATGCTCCGACTACCAGCCCGACTTCGAGCACCTTCGGCATGATCTTCGGCCAGGACCACACCCGCAGTTGGATCATGTCGCTGTGGCTGAAGTTCTAACGAGCGAGCCATGCCTCGCCCCTACTGGTGTCTGTTCGCCTTCGCGCTCGCCCTCGGCGCGGATTGGAAAGCTGGCGTCGCCAAGGTCGCCATCACGCCCCGCAAGCCGCTGTGTATGGTGGGCTTCGGAGCGCGAACAAAGCTGTCCGAAGGCTCTGTCCACGATCTCTACGCCAAGGCGCTGGCGTTAGAGGACCGTTCCGGAAGGCCCGCCGTCCTGGTAACCACCGACCTGGTGGGCTTTAACGCTGCGCTGGCCCGGAACATCGCTTATCAGGCGGAGAAGCAATACCGGCTGTCGCGGGACCGGCTGATGTTGAATTCGTCTCATACGCACTCCGGGCCGGCACTCACCAATCCGATCGTGTTCTGGGGCAGCTCCTGCACGAACCCGGAGCAGTGGCGCGATGTGGAGGAGTACACTCGGGAGGTGGAGGGTAAGGTCGTGGCCGTCATCGGGGCCGCGCTCAAAGACCTGCGGCCGGCCCGGCTCAGCTTCGGCCGCACCCAGGTCGGTTTCGCCGTGAACCGGCGGAGAATGACCGAGAAGGGCATCGTCTCGTTTGTTCCGAACCCGGACGGTCCGGTCGATCTTGACGTGCCGCTGCTGCGCGTGGACTCCGAGCGGGGACGATTACGGGGCGTGGTGTTCGGCTACGCCTGCCACGCGTCAGCCGTCCTGGCCCAGGTCTACCAGTTCAACGGAGACTACCCGGGCTTTGCGCAGCAGTGGCTGGAAGAGCGGCATCCGGACGCGGTGGCGTTCTTCCTCGCCGGTTGCGGCGGCGACATCATGGCCCATCCGCGTGGAACCGTGGAGCACGCCCGCAACTATGGTGAGACGCTGGCGGCGGCAGTGGATAAGGCGATGGGCGAGTCCTTGGCCTCGCTGCGAAACCCGTTGATACCGGCTTTCGAGGTCTTCCCGGTGGCGTTCGCGCGGCCGCCCAGCCGGGCGGAACTCGAAAGGCGCCTCCAGGACAAAGACCCGGCCGTGCGGCGCCACGCGCAGGAGTTGCTCAAAATGCTGGACCAGCACGGCCGCTTGCCCGCGGACTATCCCTTTCCACTCCAGGTCTGGCAGTTTGGCCAGGATCTTACGTTGATCGCCCTGGCCGGCGAGCCGGTGGTCGATTACGCGCTGCGGCTGAAAAGAGAACTCGGCGCGGAGAGGTCTTGGGTGGCCGGCTACAGCAACGACGTGTTCGCTTACATCCCGTCGCTGCGGGTGCTCCAGGAGGGAGGTTACGAGGGGGGAGGCGCCACGATCGGCGCCAGGCTGCCCGGGCCGTTCGCGCCGTCGGTGGAGGAGACGATTGTTGGCAAGGTACATGAACTCGTCGCTCGAGTTCGGAGCAAGAAGTAAGGTTTACCAGAAGGTCTCACCATGACTGCTAACTGCATCCGGATGGCGGCCTGGGCCTCGCCCTGGATGCTCTGGGCGCTGGCCGCGGGGGCCGCTTCCATCTCGGCTGCAGAGTCGAAGACACCGGCCGTCGGGCCGCGCGCCCCCGTCGGTCCGGATGCGCCCTGGAGCGATCTGGACAAAGAGCTGTTCGCCGCCCGCATCCCCGTCGAGGGGCGTACGGCGGCGGGCGTGCAGGAGGCGATCCAGCGCGCCGCCGCCGCGGGCCTTCCGGTCGTTTTCCTGCCGGCGGGCGAATACGTCTTCGAGACCACCGTGCGGGTGCCCGAGGGCTTCACTGTTCTCGGCGAGGGCTCGCAAACGCTCGTCCGCGCCGGAACCAGGCGCACGATGCTGTTCGACGCGAGGGGCGACAACCTTCGTTTCACGCGCATGAAACTGCAGGGCGCCGACACCAGCCCGAGCGACACCAACGACACTTACGGAATTAACGTCGGCGGCCGGCTGAACGTGCGCATCGACCACTGCGAGCTGTTCGGCTTCTCCTATGCTACGAACTTCTCCAGCGAGGCCACCGCGCAGGTCGATCATTGCTCTATTCACCACAATCTGCGCGAGGGCCTCGGCTACGGCGTCGCCATCTACTCCGGCGCCTACGTCCTCATGACGGACAACGAGTTCAGTCAGAACCGCCATTCGATCGCCACCAACGGCAACCTGGACTGGAGCAGCCCCCCGCGGGTGGGAATCTATCTCCACAGGCCCGGACGAAAGACCCATTGGGAGTTCATTCGCAATCACGTCCACGACGACGACCAGACCACTTACCAGCTTGCCGCGGTGGACACTCACCCCGGCATGGACGGGACCTTTGTCGTGGAGGGCAACATCTTCGAGAACCTCCGGAACCCGATCGGCATCCGCGACGGCTCGGGTCTGATCTGCGCCAATCTCTTCCGCAACATCTGGACGGCCAAGACCTTCCGGCAGCGCGTCGCCATCTCGATCGCTTACGGCACCCATAACGGCATCCCGGTGGAGGACGCCATGCCGCACGATATCCAGGTGGCGGAGAACACATTCCTCGACCTGGATGCGCATCTGTACTTCAAGTACTCGCTGGGCAGGGCCGAGAACATCACGATCGAGGGCCAACTGGTACCCGAAACCCGCGCCGGCCGCGACCCGCCGCCGGCCATCCCGTGGTTACAGGAGATGGGCGTGGACGGGGTGTTGAACTGGCCGGAGTGGCGGCCCCGGAGCTTTGGGTTCGGCGGCGTCGAAGGCACCGTGACCGACGGCGCCGGGAGGCTTGTGGCCGAGGCGAAGGTTTCGGTTGGGGAACGCGAGGCGGCCACCGACGCCGCCGGCCGCTTCCGGTTTCCCGAGGTGGCCGAGGCGGCACGTTTTGCGGTTGTCATGAAACCCGGTTATGATCCGGAGATCGTCGGCCTGCGCGTCCAGCCAGGCCAGGATACTGTGGTGAACGTCGTCCTCAATGAGCAGCGCTAACCAACTGCGTTCGGAGTGTGCATGAGCCGGTCGTTAGAGACCGGAGGCGCGGCCGTCGGCGCCCGGCTGCCCGGCCCGGTCGCACCGTCGATCGAGGAAACAATCATCCGGAAGGTGCATCAACTGGTCGCACGAGTCCGGATCAAGAAGTAGGGGCGAGGCATGCCTCGCCCCTACCAGGAAGTCTTATCATGACTGCTCGACATATCCGGATGGCGGCTCTGGCCGCTGTCCTGTTGCCGGTTGCGCTGTGCGCACAGGACGCGCGCGGCAGCATTCTGGGCCGGGTCACCGATCCCAGCGGGGCCGTCGTTGTCGGCACCGGCGTCCGCGTGACCAATGCCGCCACCGGCGTTTCCGCCGCTGCCAGGAGTAACGAAGCCGGCAACTTTATGTTGCCATACCTGCTGCCCGGCACTTACACGCTCCAGGCGGAGATGACCGGGTTCAAGCGGTTCGTCCGCGAAGGCATCCAGGTGCGCGTCGGCGACTCGGTGGAGGTGAATATCCCGATGCAACTGGGTGACACTTCCGAGTCGATCGAGGTGAAAGCGGAGACGCCATTGCTGAGCACCGCGGAAGCCTCGCTGGGCCAGGTGGTGGACGAGCGGCGTCTCGTCGAGTTGCCGGTTTACGGGGGCAGCCCGATGGACCTGGTGCACTTGGCGCCAGGCACCATTAACACGACTGACCTGCGCATCCGGAAAACGAACCAGATTGGCTCGGCCTCTTCGTTCGCCGCAGACGGCGCCGGGTTGTGGAACAACGACTTCACGGTGGACGGCGTCACCAACACGCAGTCCTACGGGGGATCCGGAGCGGTCACCTCGCGCGTGGCGCTGGTCCCGCCATCCACGGCGATCAGCGAGTTCAAAGTCCAAACCACGTCGTTTGACGCCAGCGTCGGGCATACGATGGGCGCGCTGCTGAACGTCAGCACTAAGAGCGGCGCCAACGAGTATCACGGCGAGGCCCACTGGGTTGTACAGAACCGAATCTTCAACGCTGCGAATACGTTCCAGAACCGTTCGGGCTTGAAACCTCCCGTGTACCAGGACAACCGCTATGGCCTGTCCGGCGGCGGGCCTGTGCGGATTCCCAAGGTCTACAACGGCAAGAACAAAAGCTTCTGGTTCTACGCCTGGGAGGCGGACAAGTTCAACATCCCGATCAACTTCCTCCGCACCGTTCCCACCGATGCCATGCGGAAAGGCGACCTCTCCGAACTGCTCGGGCTGGGATCGACTTACCAGGTGTACGACCCGGCAACAACCACATCGGCGCCAGGCGGGCGATTCAGCCGCCTCCCGTTCCCTGGAAACATCATCCCGCCGAATCGCCTCGTTCCGGTTGCGCGGAACATCTTGGAGTACTGGCCCAGACCGAATCAGCCCGGTACGCGCGATCACCAGAACAACTGGTTCAACGACGGTCTCGCCAACTTCGACGGCTGGGTGCACCTAGCCCGGGTCGATCACGCATTCAACCCGAACCACCGCATTTACGCGCGTCTCAGCAAGGACTATTACATGGAGGACGAAAACCGCGTCTTCGTTTTGGGCCGTATTGCCGACCCCCGCACCGACGTCACCCGCACGATCGGAGATCGCGACATCCGCAGCGTCGCGTTCGATGACGTGTATGTCTTCACCCCGTCTTTCCTGTTCAATTTCCGGTACGGGCTGACGCAGATGAACTTCGACCACGGCCGGGCCACCCGCGGTTTCGACCTGGCCTCGCTCGGCTTCTCTCCCCGGCTGCTCAGCCTCATTCCCGACAAGAAGCTCACCGCGTTTCCGAACGTGCAGGTCGGCGTCTTGCAGCCGCTGGGAGGCTGGGTGAGCGGAGGAGACGGGACATTCTCTTCCCAGGTCCACTCTTTCCATGGGAATTTCACCCGGCTCCTGGGAGATCACAGCCTGCGTTTCGGCGCGGAATTCCGTGTTTACCGCGAGTATCAGAACCAGCGTCCGCTGGAAGTGGCGCCGCAACTGGTCTTCTCGAGCGCCTACACGCGCGGCCCCTTCGACAACTCCCCGGCGCCACCGGTGGGCGGCGAACTCGCGGCCCTCCTGCTCGGGATTCCCGGCGGGCAGATGGTTCGGACCACGAGCAAAGCCGAGCAGGACAAGTACCTCGGCCTGTTCCTTCACGATGATTTCAAGGTCAGCGCCAAGTTGACCGTCAACCTTGGGCTGCGCTACGAGCTGGAGACGCCGGTTACGGAGAGGTTCAACCGCTCGGTAGCGCACTTCGCGTTCGATAAGCCGAGCCCGATCGAAGCCCAGGCCCGAGCCAATTATGCGGCCAGTCCGATTCCCGAGCTTCCCCTGAGCGAGTTCAAGGTGCGGGGCGGCCTGACCTTCGCGAACGCCGATGGGAACCCACGCACGTTTTGGGAGGGCGAAAAGAACAACTTCATGCCTCGCGTGGGTTTCGCCTGGCAACTGCTGCCGAAAACCGTTCTGCGCGGAGGTTACGGTCTTTTCTTCAATACGATCGGAGTCAACAGCCTGGATTCGATTCAGACCGGCTTCAGCCAGTCAACGCCGATTCAGGCCACACTCGACAGTGGCCTTACCTTCATCGCCACGACGGCGGACCCGTTTCCTGCCGGGCTGCTTGCCCCGCTCGGAGCTGCCGGCGGCCTGTCAACCAATCTCGGCCAATCGATCAGCTTCTTTCCGGCCAAGCGTAAGCACCCGTACGCGCAGAGGTGGTCCTTTGGCATTCAGCAGGCGCTGCCGGCACAGTTCCTGGTCGAGGCATCGTACGTCGGGAACCGTGGAACGCGCATCGACGTGAACCGGAATCTGAACGCCACACCAGCCCAATACCTGAGCAGGTCGCCGGTTCGCGATCAGCAGACCATCAACTTCGTGAGCCAGCAGTTTCCGAACCCGATGCGCGGTACCAATCCGATCTACGGCGCGAACATCTCCCGCGCCGGCTTGCTGGTCCCCTATTCGCAGTTCGGCGGGGTGTCGATGACGGCGCCGATCGGCTACTCGTGGTATCACTCGCTTCAGGTTCGAAGCGAGAGACGTTTTTCGCGCGGCTACACGTTCCAGTTGTCTTACACCTGGTCGAAGGGCATGGAGGCGGTGGAGCTTTTGAATCCCACCGACCCGCGGCCGTACGAATCCATATCGAGTCTCGACCGCACGCACCGCGTGGTGATGAGCGGCATCTGGGAGTTGCCCTTCGGGCGGGGCAGGCGTTTCGGCTCGCATCTGCCGAAACCGATCGAGTTCTTTGCCGGCGGCTGGCAGCTCAACGGGTTGGTGCAGCGCCAGAGCGGGCCGCCGCTCGGCTTTGGCGACGTCTGGACGCTGTTCACCGGCAATCCGAATAGCATCAATCTGCCCAAGAAGCAGCGCACCCTGGAGCGCTGGTTCAATGTGGACGCCGGCTTCAACCGCAACAGCGCGCAGCAGTTGGCGAGCAACATCAGGGTCTCACCGCTGCGGTTCAGCGGCATCCGGGCCGATGGCCAGGCACGGTGGGATTTTTCGGCCATCAAGAACTTCAGGATAACCGAGAAGTTGAAGGCGCAGTTCCGCGCGGAGTGCATCAACGCCTGGAACCATCCGAACATGTACGGTCCAAACACGAGCCCGACGAGCGGCGCGTTCGGGTCGATCTCGCGGGCCGACGTGCCGCGGATCTGGCAGATGTCGCTGAAGATGGCATTCTGAGGGTATCATGAGTCTGGCGCGCATCTGTATCGCAACCGCAAGCTTGCTGGTGGCGGTGGTATCCGGGTACGCCCAGGATGCCCGGGCCACGCTGCTGGGTGTGATCACCGACCCATCGGGCGCCGTGGTCGTCGGCGCTAAGGCGGTGGTGGTCAACACAACGACGGGGGTCAGATCAACAACTGAGTCCAACAGCGAAGGGAACTACCTGGTTCCTTATCTTGCGCCCGGCGTTTATCGCCTCCGGGTAGAGCATCCCGGTTTCAGGGCGTTCGAGCGCGGCCCGATTGAGCTGCGTGCCAGCGACCGGACGCGCCTGGATGTCCACCTCGCAGTGGGCGAGGTGTCTGACACTGTCACCGTCGTCTCGGAGAGCGCCCCACTGGTCAACATGGCCGATTCCACCATGAGCTATGTCATCGACCGCACCCAGATCGACCAGTTGCCGTCGAGCCGGGATTTCCGCAGTTTGGTGGTTACGACGGTTCCCGGCGTCGAGCGTGAGGGGTATATGGTCTGGGGACAGCGGTACGGTTCCACGGACTTCCAGCTCGACGGTGTGCCGCTGGTATCTCGCTCCCGGGGCGCTACTCAATACCGGGCGCCGGGTCTGGACTCCATCGAGGAAGTCAGCGTGAGCAGCAACAACGTCTCGGCCAAATACAACAGCCCGGTCGTGGTGACCGCCAGCACCAGGAGTGGCACCAACAGCCTCCACGGCTCGTTGTTCGAGACCCACAGCAACAGCCGGGTGGGTGGCGCCCGCAGGCGGGAGGCCTCCAATGCACTGGCGGCGTACGCGAATCGCGCCCAATACGGCGGGAGCGCCGGCGGCCCGGTTCTGCTGCCCAAGATCTACAACGGCCGCAACCGCACCTTCTGGTTCTTCGCCTACGAACGGGATCAGCGGGTCTCCAACTCGGACGTCAACTATTCGGTTCCGACCGAGGCCATGCGCAACGGCGACTTCAGCGGGTTGGTGAATTCCTCCGGCCAATCGATCACGATTTACGATCCCTGGACAACGAATCCGACGACCTTCCAGCGCCGGCCGTTCATGAACGGCGGCAGGCGAAATGTCATCGATCCCGGCCGGATGTCCCCCCTTTGGAAGCAACTCATGGACGTCACGCCGAAGCCGACGTTGCCCGGTGTCAATCCGCTGATAGCTTCCAATTGGTACGGCAACGCCCGGCAGTTGGACAACAGTTGGACCCTGGCGGCGCGCCTCGATCATCGCTTCTCGGAGCGGGATACGGTCTATGCGCGCTACTCCAACGGTTACACGCTGAGCGACCAGCCATTCTCCCTTCCCCTTCTCACGAATTCAGCCAACCGCAGTCCCTTCATCGCGCCGTCCCAGTCGCTGGCCTTGTCCTGGGTGCGCACTTTTTCTCCCACTCTGTTTAACGAAGTGCTCGCCACCATATACCGGCAGGCGTTCTATCAGGGGACGGACCCGGATGCCCCGGTCGATTGGGCCGCTCGCCTGGGGCTGCCGAACCCGCTCGGACGCAAGCAGTGGCCGGACATCCTGAGCCTGGGGCTCAACGGCACCCAGTACCGAACCGTCTATCCGAACGCCGATAAGTCTACCTTTTATCAGATCGATGACAACCTGACGAAGGTGGTGGGGCGCCACCAGTTGACCATGGGAGTCCACTTTCGCCGCGACCTGATCAACTATCTGGCGCAGCAGCAGCAGGTCGCCGGCCAGGAGTCTCCGGTGGCGAACTGGACGGCGCTGTGGGACCCTGCCGGAACCGCCGCGTCTCCCCGTACGACGCCGCTGACGGGACACCAGATCGCCAGCTCCTACCTCGGCCAGATGAACTATTCGATGCTGACCATCCCCGGCTACTTCTACATGCGCGAGAACCAGTACGCCGCGTATTTTCAGGACAACTTCAAGGTGACACGGCGGCTCACGCTGAACCTCGGCTTGCGCTGGCAGGCCTCCCCGGCCATACACGAGAAGTACGGTAATATCACGGGACTCGACCTCGCGCAAAAAGCTATCGTCCTGACGCAGCCCCTGGACCGGTATTACCAGATTAACCCGGTCATGGCGCCCGCCGTGGCCCGGCTCCAGAGCCTGGGCGTGACGTTCGTCGATCACAAGCCGGCCGGGCTGCCGCAGAATCTGATCTTCGGCAACTGGAAGAACTTCGCGCCGCGGCTGGGCTTTGCCTATCAGACCAGCGGAGGGAACCGCCCGCTGGTGGTGCGCGGCGGGTACAGCCTCGTTTACGTCACCACCCCGATGAAAACGCTGGTGGACAACTTCAGCGTTGGCATTCCGTTCAGGAGCAATCCGATCTACGCGCCGGATAGCGTAGGCTACTACCCCGATGGCCGGCCAGGATGGAGCATGCGCAGCGTCCCGACCTACGTGGCCGGCCAGAATACCCGCAATGTTCTCGACAACCCCGGAGGCAGCCTCGGGCTTACTGCCGGCGCCCTCACCGGCGCGTTCATCGATCCCCATTATCCCGACGCCCGCGTACACGACTGGAACCTGACGCTGGAAAAGGAAGTCCGGTTCAAGACGCTGGTGCGGGTGGGTTGGGTCGGCAACCATGCCGCCTATCTTGACGCGGTCCGCAACATCAATCCGCAGCCCAGCTTCTTCATATGGGCCTCGAATGTGGGAACGCCCTATCCGACTTCCGCCGGCGCCAGCCGCCCGTATGACGCCATCTATGGTGACATCCGCGAATCCGGCAAGTATGGGTATTCCAACTTCACCGGCCTGCAGTTCGAGGTGAAGCGCCACTACAGCGAAGGCATCGGTTACCAGGTGTTTTACGTCATCAGCAACGCCTCCTCCTTGGGCCTCATAGACGACCAGGGCACGCAAGGCACCCTTCTCCCCGCCACTTCCTACCTCGACAGCCAGGTGGCGGGCCTGAACCAGCCCCAGATTGAGCGGCTGGTGTTCTACTCTCGCGAGGCTTACAACAACCGCGTCCCCAGACAGCGCCTGTCCTGGAATTGGGTCGCCGATGTGCCGGTCGGCAAGGGCAAACTGCTCGGCCGCAATATGCACGGAGTGCTCGATGCGCTCGCCGGAGGATGGCAGATTTCCGGCGTAGGCTCCTGGAGAACGAACTGGTTCGCGCTTCCGGACAGTCAGTTCCCGACCGGCAACCCCTTCGAGATTTACGGCAGGAAGTATCCGATCCAGGATTGCCGCAGCGGCGGCTGCCTCTCCGGCTTCCTCTACCACAACGGCTATATCAATCCGGCGCAGATCAACAGCGTGGATGCCAGGGGCAACCCGAACGGCATCATGGGTGTTCCGGGCAATTACAAGCCGGCCTTCCAGCCCCTGATTCCGTTCCCGGCGACTCCCCTCCCCAACGATCCGAATGCTCCCTACTACGGAACCAACACCGTGTTCATTCCGCTGAAGGATGGCACGGTCTTCCGCGGGACCTGGGGCGGCATCGCTCCGCTCCAGAACCAGTATGTGGAGGGTCCGGGCCTGTGGACGCTGAGCTCTTCGCTGTTCAAGTCGTTCCCAATCCACGAGCGGATGCGGCTGCGGATCCAGTGGGACCTATTCAACCCCACCAACAGCCCGCAGCAACCAGCCTCGGTCAACTCGCAGGGCATACGGTACACTTACTTGAGCGGTGCTTCCGCACGCAGCATGCAGTTCACTGCCCGGCTGCTTTGGTAGCTCAGGCAGGGCGATGAAACGAAGACAGTTTTTGTCCATTGCTTCCGTGGCGGGCTTGCCGGCCGGGCGGGTCCGTGTGCACCCGGCGAGCCGCAACTACCAGGTGCAACATCCTGTTTACCCTCCGGAACATCCCATTTGGATGAGGTCGCCACGGGAGGTCGAAGACGCAAGCTGGGAGGACAAGTCCGACCAGGAGCTGCGCGCGCGCATTGACGAACGCGGCGCGCGGCGGGGCGATAACGCGCTTATGCTGCGGGTGCTCAAGCGCCTGGCGCATTGGTATTCTTGGACGCGCGACCCTCGATACGCCTACAAGTGCGCCGTCATCCTCGAGCGTTATGCGGAGGTCATTGGGGTCTGGCCGTTCTTCGACCAGGAGGGAGCCACGACCTATCCCCACGACGTGGCTCTGCTCCAATACGGCGTGTGGATGCCGCCGCATTACGGCGCTTTCTGGAGCACATGGCACCCCTACGATCTCCAGCAGTCCCATCCCCTCGCCCTCGCCTACGACCAGATTGTGGGCAGCGGGCAGATAGAGAAACTGAGCCAGGGGAGGGGCCAGGATGTCCGCTTGAAGATCGAGCGTGACCTGCTTTATGCGAATCTGGCGATCAATGACCGCTACCCGCTCTTCTACGGCAACACCGAGGCCGATCTGCTCGAGGGAATGCTCGTATGGGGCCAGGCGTTGGGCGATCCCGAGCTGGTTCACCGGGCGATCCGCTTCGGCGAGGGCCTGCGCAGGATCTCCTACTCCGCCGACGCCTTCTGGCATGAGGGCTCTCCCAGTTACCACATGATGATCAGTGGCCGATGGGCGCTCAACTATCCCGCCGCCTGCTTGGCCGCCTATTCGGATCCTCCTGGGTACCACGACCCGGTGGACGGCACGCGCTTCGACCACGCGGGCTTCGCCCAACGGTACGCGCCGTTCCTGGAGGAAGCGGCGCGGGCGATGCAGCAGTGGATCCTGCCCAATGGGCATTACGCGGCCGTTCACGACACGCACTGGAAAGACAACACCGCCGACCGCTGGGACTGCTACGGGGTGCTAAAGGACTACAGGCCCGTGGAATCGCGCCCCCTCTTGCACACCTGGGCTGGCCACGCGGTCCTCGGGCGGGGCAAGGGAGCCGACCAGGTGCAGGCGCACCTGCACTTCTCCGGCGCCGACGGCCACGAGCATGCGGACAGCCTCAACTTCTTCCTGTGGGCCAAAAACAAAGAGCTGCTCTCCGAGACGGAATACCTGGGCAACCGGGAGTGGCAGTCCGGCACGGCCGGGCATAACACCGTGGTCGTGGACGAGCGGAACCAGTACTCTCGGGGTAGGGCGCCCCGGCGTAAGTTCAGCGAGATCGATGATGAGCCGGGCGTCGAGGATTTCTGGTTTGCCCGCACCCACATCAATCACGGCGACGTGCTGACCGATGGCATGCTGCGCCTGTTCGCCACCGATGGCCCGGGTGTGCAGGTCGTGGAAGCCGACGGGCACCGTGCTTACCCCGCAGATCGCGTGACACTCTACCGCCGCACGCTGGCGATGGTGGAGAGCGGGGGCGAGGACGTCTACTTCGTCGACATCTTCCGCGTGCGCGGCGGCCAGGTGCACGACTGGATGCTGCATGGCCCGCTCCAGGACGAATACACGGTCGAGGCATCACTGCCACTCCAGCCGCGCGCCGGAGAGCTGCACACCTGGCTGAAGTCGCTCCGCTCAGCTCGCACGGACAGCACGTGGCAAGCGGAGTTCGTGGCGGCGGCTGGAGAGAGGCTTCGCACGACCATGCTGGGCGCCGCGGGCACGGAGGTGGTCCTCGCGGAGGGACCGGCGATGCGGCGAGCAGGGATGCAGACGTTCCTCGCTGTGCGCCGCGTAGAGCCGGAGTCCGTCTTCGTTGCCGTGCACGAGCCGTACGTGTTGCAGCCACGGGTACATTCGGTGAAGCTGCTGGCGCCGGAGCGCTCCTCTGCAATGGCGGTGGCAGTGCAAGTGGAGTTCGGAGATCGCATGGACACGATCCTCTCTACCCTCGAGGAGGCAGGCGAGGTCGCCGGCAACGGCATAGCGCTGCGCGGGCGCTTTGGTTACGTGTCCACGGCTGACCACCGCACTCGAGCGCTCTACATGGCGGACGCCCGCGCGCTAGAAGCCGGCCAGGCATTGCTGGCAGGCCAGGCGGCCTACGCCGGCGCCGTGAGAGGGACGCTTCGCGTCCCACAGGGGGATGCACAGAACGCGTTCGTGACGGATTCCCAATTGCCGGACAAGGATCTGAACGGCAGGTTGCTGCTGACCACCGACGGCGACGGCAGCACCCGCGGCTTCTTGGTCCAGTCCGTCATGCGCCAGGCCCAGGACACGGTGATCGCCGTTGACCGCGACCCGGGGATGAGCATCGAGGAGGGGTACGTGAAGCTGCAGTACTACCCGAACTGGGGCATTCGCGGCGGTCTGAGCTTCCGCATCATCGAGACGGCACAGAAAACGAGTGGGGACGCTGGTCAAGCTGGAAGTGCCGCGGGCCACCGGCGATCCCTTTCGCGCCCACGCTCACGGGCGCAAGACTCTGCGGCACAGATACTTTTGTAGACGTGAGGGAGAACATGGAAAAGGAAACTCTGTACATCAGGCGCAGGGCGTTGCTCGCCGCCGTTCCAGGAGCGGGGAGTGCGCTCCTGGTTCGGGGCCAGACAGCGCCGGAAGCCGCTAAATCGACGAGACCGCCAACCTCTTATCCTGGCGCCCAGCTCTACGACGAGCAGGAACGACTGGAACTTAACGAGGCGCTGGAATCCCGAACGCTGTTCCGATGGTACGGGCCGGGAACGCCGGCGAAGGTGACGAAGTTCGAGGAAGAGCTGGCGAAATACATGGGCGCCAAGTACGCGCTGGCCGTGACATCTGGAACCGCCGCGCTGCACACCGCCCTGACGGCGTTGGGCGTCGGACCGGGGGACGAGGTGATCCTCCCCGCCTGGGGCTGGTACGCCTGCTACAACGCCATCGTGATGACCGGCGCGCTGCCGGTGTTCGCCGAGGCCGATGAGTCACTCACCATCGACCCGGAGGACATCGAAAAGAAGATCACGCCGCGGACGAAGGCCGTCATGGTGCTGCACCTCTACGGAGGTCCCGCCGACATGGACAGGATCCTGGCGGTGACCCGCAAGCATAAGATTCGGGTGTTGGAGGACGCCGCTCAAAGCGTCGGCGCGCAGTACAAGGGCAAGCGCCTGGCTGCGATCGGAGACATCGGCATATTCAGCTTCCAGATCTCGAAGACGATCACGGCAGGGGAAGGCGGAGCCGTACTGACCAGCGACCCGGCCCTGTTTGAGCGGGCGGCTCGCTTCCACGATCTCGGCATGCTTAGGCCGGGGCACCGTGCGGCCTTGGGGACGGCGGCGATGACGGAATTCGCCGGCCTCAACTACCGGATGAATGAGATGACCGGCGCGGTGATGCGGGCGCAGTTGCGAAAGCTGGACACGGTCCTCGAGCGTTTCCGGCGTAATGCCCGATTTGTGCGGGAGCAGATCGGGGACCTGCCTGGAGTGAAGCTGCGGCCGCTCCCCGATCCGGAAGGAGAGATTGGGTTGTCCGTCTACCACCTCTTCCAGACCAAGGAGCTTCGCGACCGTTTTGTGGGGGCCATGCGGGCGGCCAAGGTCGCGGCATCGCCGCCGGGCGGCTCGCTCCACCTGCCGGGAGCGCCGTATATCGAGAACAAGGCCGCGCCCCATCCCGCGTGGCCGTCCTTCAACACGCCGCACGGAAAGGCGATCCGGTACGGCGCGCAGTGTTGCCCGCGGACGGCGGAGATCTTCAATCGTTGCGCCGGTGTCCCCATCGGAGTGAAGGACACCACCGCCGACTTGAACGGGATTGTCGCGGCGATCAAGAAGGCTTACGCAGCAACATAGCTCCCGCCTGGAGCGGCTTGACATGTCGCTGTGGCTGAAGTTCCGAGGAGGTTTGATCATGTTTGACCGTCTGTCAGCGGCCATAGCCGCAGCCGTCCTCCTGCTGCCCGCTTCGCTCCCCGCGCAGGATGCGCGCGGCAGCGTTCTGGGCCGGGTCACCGATCCCAGCGGGGCCGTCGTCGTCGGCGCCGGCGTCCGCGTCACCAACGTCGCCACCGGCGTATCGGCGGCCGCCAAAACCAACGAGGCCGGCAACTACGTGCTGCCGTACCTGTTGCCGGGCGCCTACACGCTCCAGGCGGAGCTGAGCGGCTTCAAGAAGTTTGTCCGGCCGGGCATTCACGTGCGAGTCAACGACACGGTGGAGGTTGACATCCAGATGCAGGTGGGCGACCTCACCGAGTCGGTAGAGGTGACCGGCGAGCCCCCGCTGCTGAGCACCGCCGAAGCCTCGCTGGGTCAGGTGGTGGACGAGCGCCGCATTATCGAGTTGCCCGGTTGGGGAGGTGGCACCTTCGCCTTCACGCTGCTGGCGCCGGGAGTTGCCAACGCGACCGACCTGCGCGAGAGAAGCACCGGCACGCCCGCCGCCCAATCGCAGTTTTCCGCCGACGGCGTCGGCCAGTATAAGCACGAGTTCACCATTGACGGGGTCAGCAACGCGCACGACCAGACCGTTGGTTTCATCCCTCCGCAGTTGGCGGTCGGCGAGTTCAAGGTGCAGACCTCGTCGTTTGACGCGGCCGTCGGCTACACCTTGGGCGCGCTGGTGAACGTCAGCATCAAGAGCGGCACGAACGACTACCACGGCGCGGCCCACTGGTTCGCGCGCAACCGGGTGTTCGATGCGCCGACCATCTTCCAGAACCGTTCCGGCCAGCAGCTCCCTGTCTACCAGGACAACCGTTTTGGCGTCTCCTTTGGCGGGCCGGTGCAACTTCCGCGCCTGTACAACGGCCGCAACAAGACGTTCTGGTTCTATTCCTGGGAGTGGAACCCGAACACCGCGCCGGACAATTTCATCAACACCGTCCCGACGGACGCGATGCGGCGCGGGGACCTCTCCGAGCTGCTGGCCCTCGGCGCCAACTACCAGATCTACGATCCGCTCACCACCCGGACGGCCCCGGGCGGGCGCTTCACCCGCGATCCGATCCCGACAAACGTCATCCCGCCCAGCCGCCTCGACCCGGTGGCCAAGAACATCCTGAATTTCTGGCCGAAGCCCAACTCGACCGGCACGCGAGAAAACCGCAACAACCACGTGAGTTTCAAGCCGGGCTCGTTCCCCGACCTGATGCACATAGCCCGGGTCGATCACGCCTTCAGCCAGGACCATCGCCTGTTCGTGCGCATCCACCGGGATTCCTGGTCGAGCAAGGTCAATCAGTACTTCGAGGACGAAATCACCGGCGGAAAGAACCAGCGCGAGAAGCGGGGCATCGCCTTGGACGATGTGTATGTCTTCAACCCAACCTTCTTCCTGAACCTCCGCTACGGGCTGACGGAGCAGGATCACACCCGCTACCGCCTCAGCCGCGGCTTCGACGTGGCCTCGCTGGGCTTCTCTCCCCGGCTCGTCAACCTCTCCTCTAACAAGAAGATCGCCACCTTCCCCAACGTGAATGTCTCCCCGTTCCGGCAGATCAGCGACGGTGCTGATTACCGCAGATCGTGGCTGATCCATTCGTTCAATGCGAACCTGACCAAGCTGCGGGGCAACCACAGCTTCCGGTTTGGCGCCGACGTTCGCGTATACCGCGAAAGCTACTTTGACTACACGCTCGATATCTCCCCGCAACTCTCTTTCTCCAGCACGTACACGCGCGGGCCTCTGGACAACTCCCCGGCGCCGGCGCTGGGCGGCGAAGTGGCCGCCTTCCTGCTGGGCATCCCCGGCGGCCAGATGACTCGCTCGGCCAGTTACGCCGAGCAGGACAAGTACCTCGGCCTCTACTTTCAAGACGATTTCAAAGTCACTCCGAAGCTGACGCTGAACCTCGGGTTGCGCTACGAGATCGAGGCGCCCATCACCGAGAGGTTTGACCGTTCGGTGGCCGGCTTCGCCTTCGACCAGTCGAGCCCGATCGAGGCCCAGGCGCGGGCGAACTACGCGGCCAGCCCGATCCCCGAGCTCCCGGTGGACCAGTTCCGGGTGCGGGGCGGGCTCACGTATGCGAACGCGGGCGGCAACCCGCGCACCTTCTGGAAGGGCGAGAAGAACAACTTGCTGCCGCGCTTCGGCTTCGCCTGGCAACTGCGGCCCAAGACCGTCCTTCGCGGCGGCTACGGCCTTTTCTACGACTCGATCGGCATCAACACTACGGATGCGGTCCAAACCGGCTACAGCATGAGCACGCCGATTCAGGCCTCGCTGGATAGCGGGCTGACTTACATCGCCACCCCGGCCGATCCCTTCCCGGCCGGCTTGCTGGAGCCGCTGGGCGCCAAGGACGGCCTGGCCACCAATCTCGGCCAGTCGGTCAGTTTCTTCCCGCGCGAGCGCAAGCATCCCTACGCCCAGCGATGGTCCGTCAGCGTGCAACAGTTGCTGCCCGGCGAGTTCCTCGCCGAAGCCGCCTACGTGGGCAACCGCAGCTCGCGCATCGGAGTCTTCCGCAACTTCAACGCACTGCCGGGGCAGTACTTGAGCCGGTCGCCAGTGCGCGATCAGCAGGCGATCAACTTCCTGAGCCAGCAATTCCCGAGTCCGTTGTATGGAATCAATCCGATTTACGGCCGGAACATCTCCCGCTCCGGATTGCTGGTCCCCTATCCACAGTTCGGCGGCGTGTCGATGACCGAGCCGATCGGCTTCTCGTGGTATCACTCGCTCCAGCTCCGCGGCGAGAAGCGCTTCTCCCGCGGCTACACCTTCCAGTTGGCCTATACCTGGTCGAAGACGATGGCGGCCACCAGCTTCTTGAATGCCAGCGATCCGGTCCCCTACGAGTCGATTTCGCCGGAGGACCGCACGCACCGGCTGGTGCTAAGCTGGATCTGGGAGCTGCCGTTCGGGCGCGGCCGGCGCTTCGGCGCAACGCTGCCTAAAGCGGTCGATTTCTTTGCCGGCGGATGGCAGTTCAACGGCATGGTGCAGCGCCAGAGCGGGCCTCCGCTCGATTGGGGCGACGTCTGGACGCTGTTCACCGGCAACCCTGACGACGTCAAGCTGCCGAAGAACAGGCGCAGCGTGGACCGCTGGTTCAACATCGACGCCGGCTTCAATCGCAACAGCGCCCAGCAGTTGGCGAGCAACATCCGGGCTTCCGCGCCGCGGTTCGGCGGGCTGCGGGCCGACGGCCAGGCGCGCTGGGACTTCGGGCTCATCAAGAGCTTCCCCATCACCGAGAAGCTGAAGGCCCAGTTCCGCGCCGAGGCGATCAACGCCTGGAACCATCCCAACCTGAAGATGCCGTCCACGAGCCCGACCGCCAGCACGTTCGGCATGATCACTGCGCAAGACCCGCCGCGCAAGTGGCAGTTCGCGCTAAAGCTGATGTTCTGACGCGCGGCTATGTCGATCCGCCGGCTGGCCTTCGTCTTCGTTGTCGTCTGCGTGGCCTTCGCCGCGCGCCCGGCCTGGAAAGCAGGCGTGGCGAAGATCCCGATCACGCCGCGCAAATCCCTTTGGATGCAGGGCTTCGGCGCGCGCACGAAACCGTCGGAAGGCGTCCTGCTGGACTTGCACGCCAAGGCGCTCGCGCTGGAGGACCGGACGGGCCGGCCCGCGGTGCTCGTCACCGCCGACCTGGCCGGCTTTCCCTCCGTCGTCGCCAAGAGAATCGCCGCGCAGGTAGAGAAGCAGTATGGCCTGCCGCGCGACCGCTTGATCCTGAACGGCTCTCACACCCACTGCGGCCCGGTGCTGGCCGACCCGCTGCGCATCACTTACCGGGCCCGCATGAGCGCCGCGCAGTGGGCCGACGTCGAGCAGTACACGCGCGAACTGGAGGACAAGGTTGTGCGCGTCATCGGCGCCGCCCTGAAAGACCTCCGCCCCGCACGGCTCAGTTTCGGGCGGACCCAAACCAAGTTCGCCGTCAACCGCCGCGTCAAGACCGGCGCGGGCATTGCCTCCTTCCGGCCCAATCCGGAGGGGCCAGTGGATCACGACGTGCCCTTCCTGCGTGTGGATTCCGAACGGGGCGACCTGAGAGCCGTCGTGTTCGGCTACGCCTGCCACACCACCAGCCTCACCGCCGACACCTATCTCTTCAACGGCGACTATGCCGGCTTTGCCCAGGAGTGGCTGGAGGCGCGCCGCCCGGGTGCGGTCGCCCTGTTTGTCCAGGGCTGCGGCGCCGACATAATGGCCTATCCGCGCGGCACGGTGGAGCACGCGCGCAAGTACGGCGAGATGCTGGCCTCCGCCGTGGACGCGGGCCTGGGCGGCTCGCCGGCGCCCATCGCCGGCCCGTTGCGATCCGCCTTCAAGGTTTTCCCGGTCGCGTTCGCTCCCCCGCCCACCCGCGGCGAACTCGAGGCGCGACTCCAGGACAAAGATCCGGACGTCCGCCGGCACGCGGAAGAGCTCTTGAAAATGCTCGCCCGCGACGGCCGCCTGCCCGCCGAGTATCCCTATCCGCTCCAGGTCTGGCAGTTCGGCAAGGATCTGACGCTGATCGCCATGAGCGGTGAAGTGGTGGTGGATTACGCGCTGCGGCTCAGGGAAGAACTGAGCCGCGACCGGGTGCCCTCCGGGCGGGGAGCGGTCTGGGTGGCCGCTTACTCCAACGACAACTTCGCCTACATCCCCTCGCTCCGGGTGCTTCAGGAGGGAGGATACGAGGGAGGGGAGGCCATGATCGGGGCCCGGCTGCCGGGACCGTTCGCGCCCTCCATCGAGGAGACTATTGTCCGCAAGGTGCATGAGCTGGTGCGTTCGGTGAAGCGATGAGCCTTTCCAGATCTCCCACCGCCGGCTTGGTGATGTAGTATGTCTGCTGCTGGCTTTATGAACAAAATACCTTCTTCAGGGACTGAGCCTGTGCTGGATCGAGGCCCCATCCACCGCCGCACTTTCCTGGAAGCCTTCGGCCTCGCGGCCGCCGGCTTGGCCCGCTCGCCGGCGGCGCCTGCGGGGTCGATGGTGATCGACTGCCACGCGCACCTGACCCACCGCAGCCGCGCCTCCTGGCAGGAGGACGACCGCAAGCTGATCGAGGCGGCCGATAAGCTGGGCATCGACCAGCTCTGTTGCTCGCTGCTCACGCCGCGCCGTCCGGCCACCGCCGAGGGCTTCCGCGAGTGCAACCAGTGGGTAGCCGAAGCGATGCGCCGGTTCCCCGGCCGGGTGCTGGGCTACTGCTACGTCAACCCCGGCTACGGGCGCGAGGCGCTGGCGGAGATTCGCCGGTGCGTGGAGGAACGCGGCTTCGCCGGCGTCAAGCTCTACAACGAGTACCGCATCACCGAGCCGGTGGTTTGGCCGATCATCGAATTGACCATCGAGCTGCGTGTGCCCATCCTGCACCACGCGGGACACGCTCACTCTTTCGTGGAAGGGCAGCCCCATATCAGCGACGGCGGCCATTTGTCGGAAGTCGCCCGGCGCTATCCGGAGGCCATGCTTATCTGCGGCCACGTCTGCGGCGGCGGGGACTGGGAGTGGACCATCAAGGCCCTGCGCAACGCGCCGACCGTGTGCCTGGACACCAGCGGCAGCGTGATCGACGAGGGCGTGATTGAGATGGCCGCGCGCGTGCTGGGCGCCGACCGGCTGGTCTTTGGCTGCGACATGTCGATGACCGCCGGTGTGGGCAAGCTTCGCGCCGCCAGCCTCAGCGCGGCGGACAAGCAGAAGATCCTGGGCGGCAACATGCAGCGGCTTCTCGCCCGGCGGGGGACAAAATGATTGACGTGAACGCCTACCTGGGGCACTTCGCCTTTCGGCAACTGCGCCACAACACCGCCGCGGGATTGCTGCGGCTGATGGACAGCCGGCGGATCGAGCGGGCCGTCGTCTCCAGTGCGTCGGCCATCACTTATCGCAATGCACAGTCCGGCAACGAAGAAGTGGCCGCCGAGGTGAAGGCACAGAGTGACCGGCTCCTCGCGTTCGCCGTGATCAGTCCCTTTTACGCCGGCTGGCAGGACGATCTGAAGGCCTGTCACGAGGAATTCGGCATGAAGGGGCTGCGGCTGTATCCGAGATGGCACAACTACCGCCTCTCGGACCCGGCCTGCCTGGAGTTGGTGAACGCGGCGGCCGAGCGCAAGATGGTCGTCTCCATCCCCATCCGCGTCGAGGACCGCCGGCAGCGGAGCTGGCTGGTGGACGTGCCGGACGTAGAACTGGAGGAGATTGCCGGACTGGTGAAGGCGTGCCCGCGGGCGCAGTTCATCCTGGTGAACGGCACCGGGTTCGTGGGCTCGGCGCTGGGGCGGAAACAGAGCGGCCTGCCCGCCAACTATTTCATTGAGATTTCCCGGCTGGCGGCAGTGCTGGCCAACGAGATCGGACAACTGGTGACCAACCTGGGCGCTGAGCGGGTCGTGTTCGGGACGGGGATGCCGTTCAACTACCCCGACCCGGCAGTGCTGAAGCTCGAGGTGCTGGAGGCGAGCGAAGACGTCAAAGACGCGATCCGGCGGCGCAATGCCGCGAAGCTGCTGGGACTTTCGCCGCGGTAGGGTCTCTTGAACAGCGCAGGCCCGGGCGATCTGCATTCTTTTCAGATGGAAAGTATTGCAGACACATTAACCTTGACAGGGTCCAATAGCCCGCAGTAGGATATGTGCGGGCCTACCCACACGCTCTCAGGGAAGTCTTCACGCGGAGGTTTGTGGTGAACTCATCGTTGGCGGCCAGCGTTGTTGCCGCCCTGCTGTCAATCGGCTTCGCCGCCGGTGCCCCGCAGGGCCGCACCGGCCAGCGGCAGGCGAGCCAGTTCAACGACATCCCGCCTGAGTACTTGGTCGAACCGCATCCTATTCCAGATTTCTGGGTCAGCACGGTTGAAGGCGTGAACCGTTTTCTGGACACGCAAGTAAAGAAGGGGAGCGTCCGTGCGATCGGGAAAACCGCGGGCGGACGACCGATTCGCGCGGTATTCTATGGTCACCCGCGGAAGGACAAAGGCACTACCACTTTCTCCGGTTCGCTGGGCTTTGGCGACGTCCGCGCCTACCTCGGACCGGATTACGAGAAAAAGGTCTTCCTGGCTTTGGCCAGCGTGCATGGCGGCGAGTTTGAGGGCATTGTCGGCATGGTCAACTTCCTGGCGGTGCTCGAAACTGGCCGGGACCTTCGCGGCAAGCAGTGGCCGGAAATTGTTTCTGTGGCCAAAGCGCTCCACCGGATCATCGTTGTGCCCATCGTCAATGTTGATGGCCGGGCGCGCATTCCATTGCGAATGATACGGTTCAGTGAGAACGAAAAGACCGCCTTGAATGAGTATTTCAACACCGGCGCCTGGCGCGATGGCTCGAACATCGGTTGGCCGGAGTGCAAGGCTTTCATTCCGCTCGACTTCTCGCGGACGCAGTTTCCCGGCGGTTACCCGAACGATGCCGGCATAAACATCCAGCATGACGACTTCTTCAGCCCCAGGCGCCAGCCGGAAACACAAGCGCTTTTCGAGTTGGCTGCGCAGGAACGGCCCGACTTGATCCTCAACATGCACGCCGGCGGGGCGCCGTTCATGCGTGCCAACCGCTCCTTCATCGAGCCCGAGCTGATGCCGATCTTTGACCGGCTCTATCGACAGGTGCAGGGGCGGCTGACCACCGAGAAACTACAAGGTTCAGACGACGTCTCGCTGGAAGCCGATCCGGCGCCCCGACCGCTGTCCGGCTTCAATCTTGACAGCGCTCTCAACCTGCATTGCGGCACCCTCACCGTGATATTCGAGGCGCCCTCCCACACCTATCCGGTCAAGAATCGGAAAGGCGAACGGGTTGTCCACAAACCGGACGACATCCTGGATGCGGAATTGGTTGTCCGGCAGGAAACCATGAAGTTCCTGGCCGAAACCGGTGGACGATTCCGCTGGGCACAAAAGTAAGTCAATGATTCTAATGAGGCTTTCCCGATGCGCATAGTCGAGCTGAGAACGAGGACTATTCTCTGTGCGGTGAGCACACTCATCCTGCTGGCGGCAACAGCGCTGGCTCAGGATCCCCGAGGCACGATTCTTGGCCGGGTGACCGACCCGACCGAAGCGCGGATACCCAATGTGGAGGTTCGCGTAACCAACGTTGCAAGCGGTGTTAGCGCGTCAACCCGGACTAACGACACCGGCAGCTTCAACATTCCCTTCCTGCTTCCCGGGTTCTACCGGGTCTCCGCGGAGGCCGCCGGTCTCAAGGGCTATGTCCGGGAGGGCGTCCAGGTCCGGGTTGGTGACATTGTTGAGCTGAACATCCAGATGGAGGTCGGCCCGGTGACGGAGCGCATCGATGTGAAAGAGGAAACGCCGCTCCTCAGCACGGCCAGTTCTTCACTTGGCCAAGTGATCGACCAGCAGCGCGTGCTGGAGCTTCCCGTGGTGGGCGGCAATCCGATAGAACTGATGTTCCTCACCGCCGGCGTAATCACCAACAGGAGATGGATGCCCATGAAGGCGCCGTTTACCGGCACGGCGATCTCCGCTGATGGCAACCCCGCATTCACCAACGAGTTCCAGATGGACGGCGTTTCGAACACGTTCGCCGACGGGGCCGGACGGGCTCGTGACGCGTTCCGTCCGCCCTCCACGGTGATCCAGGAGTTCAAGATCCAGACCAGCTCTTACGATGCCAGCATTGGACATACCATGGGGGCGTTCGTGAGCGTCAACACCGCCAGTGGAACCAACCGACTGCACGGCGAGGCCCACTATTGGGCCCGCAACAGCGCCTTCGACGCCCCAAACTTCTTCAACAACAAGAACAATACCAAGGTGCCGGCCTACGCCGACCACCGCTTTGGAGCCTCCGCCGGAGGCCCGGTTCGGATACCAGGCCTCTACAACGGGAGAGACAAGACTTTTTGGCACTACGCCTGGGAAGCGAACAAGTGGGGGGATCCCAGACCATTCACGGGGACTGTCCCGACCGCCGCCGAGCGCCGGGGCGACTTCTCCGAGCTTCTGAGTCTCGGCAGCCGGTACCAGATCTATGATCCTGCCACCACGACGCCCGCCAGCGGCGGTCGTTTCGGCCGCCAGCCCCTGCCGAACAATATCATTCCGTCCTCTCGGCTGGACCCGGTCGGGGTGAATCTGGCGAAGTTCTATCCCCTCCCCAGCGGGCCGGGAACTGCTGACGGTCAGAACAACTTTTTCAGCTCGACGATCGACGTCGAAGATTACTACGTCCACTTCGCCCGTGTTGACCACGCCTTCAGCGAGAGCCACCGGATGTTCGTCCGCGCTAACTACGACCACTGGCTCGAGGACAAGCAGAAGGTATTCGGCTACGGCATTCAGGGTATCATCATGAACCGCATCAACAGAGGTTTGGCCGTGGATCACGTACTGGTCCTCAGCCCCGCTCTGGTATTGAATCTGCGCTACGGCCTGACCAACCAGGAGTTCCCCGAGCGGCGCGTTAGCCGAGGCTTCGATCTGGCTTCGCTGGGGTTCTCGCCTGCCTTGGTCAACCTCGTGGACAAGAAGCTGGCGACCATCCCGAGGGTCAGCGCCAGCCCCTTTTCGACCTTCTCCAACTGGGAGGAAGGGGACGGAACCAACACGGGGCTCACTCACAGTTTCGCGGCCGCCGTCACTCATTTGCGAGCAAGGCACAACTTGAAGTACGGCGCAGACCTCCGGGTCTACCGGGCGTTCGGAAACCGTTTTCCTCGGAGTGTTTCGCCGGATCTGATTTTCTCGGCGACCTATACGAGAGGGCCGTTGGACAATTCTCCCGTGGCGCCGGTGGGTCAGGAACTGGCGTCCATGCTGCTGGGCATACCCGGTGGTTCGATGGAGGCCAGCGCGAGCTATGCGCTGCAAGACAGGTACCACGGCCTGTACCTCCACGATGATTTCAAGATCACCGACAGGCTCACTCTGAACCTCGGCCTCCGGTACGAACTGGAGTCCCCGATCACCGAGCGATACAACCGCCTGGTGGCCGGTTTCGCCTTCGGGCAAGCGAATCCGATCGAAGCTCAGGCGCGAGCGAACTACACCCGCAACCCTATTCCCGAGTTGCCGCCGAACCAGTTCCGCGTGCTAGGCGGCCAGTTGTACCTGAACCAGGAAGGCGCGGGCCGCGCGCCGTTCAGAGGCGAGAAGAACAACTTCTTGCCTCGCTTCGGATTCGCCTACCAATTGAACTCCAAGACGACCTTGCGCGGTGGCTACGGCGTCTTTTACGATTCCATCGGGGTGAACGCCACCAGGGCCATCCAGACCGGATTCTCGCAGAGCACCCCGATTCAGGCCTCTCTTGACAGCGGCTTGACGTTTGTCGCCACCCTGGCCAATCCGTTTCCGAATGGACTGCTGTCACCACCGGGAGCGGCGGGCGGGTTGATGACCAACCTCGGGCAGTCGATTGCGTTCTATCCCAGCAATCGGAAACATGCTTACTCCCAGCGCTGGTCATTCGGATTCCAGCGACTGATGCCCGGAAGGTTCGTCGTGGATGCCTCCTACGTCGGTAACCGCGGCACGAGGTTGGGAGTGGATCGCTCGCTGAACGATACGCCCGCTCAGTATCTGAGCACCAGCCGGGACAGAGATGAGAAGACTATCAACTTCCTGTCCGCGCAGTCTCCCAACCCGTTCTATGGCATCGGCCCGATCTATGGGGCGAATATTTCGCGCGCCGCTTTGCTGCGTCCATTTCCGCATTTCGGCGGCCTGACGCAGTACAGGGAACCCATCGGGTATTCCTGGTACCACTCTCTCCAGGTTCAGGCGGAGAAGCGACTTTCCCAGGGCTACACCTTCCAGTTGACTTATACCTGGTCCAAGCTGATGGAGGCTACCCAGTTCCTGAACGCGACCGACGCCCGCCCCTCCGAGGTAGTCGGCGATTTTGATCGTACTCATCGTGTGGCGATGAGTGGAATCTGGGAGCTCCCAGTCGGTCGGGGCAAGCAGTTTGGCGCCAAGTTGCCTACACCCGTGAACTTCGTCATCGGTGGCTGGCAGATCAGCGGGATCGTGGTGCGGCAGAGCGGTCCGCCGCTTGGATTCGGCAATGCAATCTTCAACGGCAACCTCAAGGACATTCCTCTTCCGAGCGACAAACGAAGTGTGGATCGCTGGTTGAACGTCGATGCCGGCTTCAACCGGGACTCGAGGCAACAACTGGAGTGGAACATCCGGGCGTTCCCGCTGCGGTTCGGCGGCATCCGCACGGATAGCGTATCGCGCTGGGACTTGGCGGCTGTCAAGAGCTTCCCAATCGGCGAAAAGCTCACCTTCCAGTTTCGCGCCGAAGTCTACAACGCCTTGAACCACCCGAGCTTCTCGGGGCCGAACACGAGCCCCACCAGTTCCGCCTTCGGGCGGGTCACCGGCACGATGACCGATGCGCGATCGTGGCAGCTTGCCGGGAAGCTGAAATTCTAGGCCGATCGACTGACACCTGGCCATGAGGCGCCAGCAAACAACTGTCACCGGGGTTGCCGGAGCGGTTCTTCTGGCTTGGCTGTGCGGCGGCGTCGAACTACCCGAGTACAACCCCGCGCAACAATTCTGGATCACCAGCGGCGGAATGGTTCCCGGCTCCCTCCAGGCCGAGGATCACAAGCAGTCCCAGCGTTTCACCGCGCCGCTGAGCAAGACGGTCACCCATGTGGCGCTTTTCTGGAAGACGCCTTATAACACCGCCTGGGAACCTCCCCCTACTTACAAGGTCGGCATACAAGGCGACAGAGACGGTCTTCCAGACGGGCAATGGATCAACGGCGACGGACGCGGACTGGTCCGCCCGACCGGCTGGGACCAGTGGCACTTCGTCCCGCTCAAGAGTCCGGCGCCCGTGGTGGAGCGGCAGATCTATCATGTCGTCGTAGAATGGCACTCGGGACCAGTCGATTCTGCCCACTTCAACAATGTCTACGTGGACCGCCCCGCCAGTCACGTGATACCGCTCAACATCGCGGGCCCGGACCGGAATACGATCATCACAGACCCCAATCTCGCCGTCCTGATCTATAGTGCCGCCAAGGGATGGACAACACGAGAGAGGGAGATCGCGGTCTTCCTGCTCTGCTTCGACGACGGCGCCTGTTACGGGCAGCCTTACTGCCATGCCTACCAAGGCCTGGGCGGCAAATCGACCCTGTACTACCGGCAACGTATCAAGATTGATTTCCAGGACAAGACTGTAGCGGCAATCGGCACGATGCTGGGCGTCAATCTCGACTATGTCAAGGGGGCCACGGACGAGGAGAAGTGGAACAAGCTGGGCGAGGCCATTCATTACGAGATAAGCGAAGGCGAGACCCTTCTCGGCAACGGAGTCGTCGCTCGCAGATCGGAGATAAGGGATCATTACTACAATCCCGGTCCCAACGAGGACAGGAGATTCGCTTGGTACGAGCAGCCACTGTCGAAACCGCTGACGCTTGAGAAGGGCAGGACCTATGTAATTTCTTTTTTTTCGCCCGGCTCGGTCGAGGCGAGCTATCTCGTGGATGCCCCCGAGGTCCGGCCTTCCGTCAACCCTTCATATCCGTGTCCCGGTGTCTGTCCCTTCGCGCAGGTGACCTGGGGCGCGGCAGATTCGTACTTCGAGAGGTGGAGCGCCAGGGACGGTCACTGGAAAGACGACGGAAAGCGCAGAGATGCGTCGCTAAGGTTCAAACGTGTGACCAGATTGAGTTCAAGGGAGTAGTGCCTGCCGGGGCCCTGCCGCAAGAGATGAAGTCCGCTGAGACGGTCCCGGACGACACCGTGCCTCACGTGAAGAACTTTCTGAAAGCGATGCGCCCATGATGTCTGGCCACAAACTCCTGGGTACCGAGCGGATCGTCTTCGGGACCGGGACGCCGTTCAACTACCCCGACCCGGCAGTGCTGAAGCTCGAGGTGCTGGAGGCGAGCGAAGAGGTCAAAGAGCAGATCCGGCGGCGCAATGCGGCGAAGCTGCTCGGGATCGCCGCCTGATCGGTCACTCGCCGAACAGCCGGTGGCGCACGATCCGTTGAGCCTCGGCTTCGGCCGCCAGCAAGGCGCAGCCCACGGCCGAAATGTCCTTTCGCGGCGGGGCGACGCGGATGTCCACCCGCCGCGAGGCCATCTCCACGCACCGTTCCCGCACCGCCTTGCTGACGCCCCGGACGAGGTGATCCCCGGCGATGCGGGCCAGCCTGCCGCAGAGAACCACCAGCGAAGGATTCAGAATCTGCACTACGTTGGAAACGCCGAGGCCCAGAGCGGTGCCCGCGCGTTCGAACGCGGACAGCGCGAGCGGATCGCCACGGCTGGCCGCCGCGGCCACCGATTCGATGGTGAGCTCGTTGGAGGCTGTGGACGGCATCTGAGAGGAGGCTCCCGCCGCCAGCGAGTCGCGAACGTAGCGAAGCACCGCCCCGATGGTGGCGAACGCCTCGACGCAACCGCGGTTGCCGCAGTTGCAGAGAGGCCCGTCGGTGTCGATCACGACGTTGCCGATCTCGCCGCCGGCCTGGGTGGCGCCCCGAAACAGGCGGCCGTCAACGAACACGCCCATTCCGATGCCGGTACCCACCTGAACGTAGATGGCGTTGGGGTGCCGGCCGTTTTCGCCTGACGCGCGCCGCTCGGCCAGGGCGACCGCTCGCGACCGGTCATCCAGCGTCACTTCCATCCCAAACCGCTCTCGCAGCTTGTCGCGGAGCGGGACACTTCTCCACCCGGCCACATTGGGCCAGAAAAGGCAGAGGCCGTGCTCCAGGTCCAGGTTGCCGGGATGCCCCGCTCCCAGGTGCCGGACTTCGCCGAGGGGAACTCCGGCGTCGGCCAGCGCCTGGCGGACTGCCTCCTGGCTGGCCTCGAGCACCTTCTCCAGGCCCTGGTGCGCATCGCAGCGCACCGCCCCGCGCCCCAACAGGGTCCCGGCCATGTCGGTGACCACGGCCGTCACCCGGTCCACGTCGATTTCCAGTCCCGCCAGAGTGGCCAACTTCGGGTTCACTTCGAGCACGTGCGGTCTTCTGCCAGGCGCCGTCGCGTGGGTGCCGGCTTCCACGACCAGTTCTTTGTCGAGGAGCAACGTAACCGCCCTCGATACGGTGGCCGCGCTGACGCTGAAATGATCGGTGAGCTCGCTGCGCAGGCAATGCTGGCGGTCGTAGATGTACCAGAAGACCAGTTCCTCGAGCGTGTGACTGCTGCGCATCCGTTCCCCCGCGCCTGCCAGTATCGTCTCACAATGCACCGTTTTTTTCAATCTGCAAGAAAGGCCCGGCCGCTGCCCCTCGACAGCCGGCTATTCGCTTGACAGAATGGAAGGTGCGCTGTTCACTGCGCCAGGAGGATGACGATGGATGACGTAACCCGCAGAGGTTTTCTGGCTGCCACCCCGGTGGCGGGGGCGGCCATGACGCCACGCAAAGCCGGCTCCCCGGCTGAGAAACCAGCGCTGCTGGGCGGCAAGCGCGTGCGGACGGAGGGGTTCCCGTCCTGGCCTGTGTTCGACCAGCGGGAAGAGCAGGCGC
>ERZ1292640.8-Hain-H43-02um-R1-8-length-226588-cov-6_pt1 | contig 68842 bp, 48 predicted proteins | sample MGYA00564404_ERZ1292640 | MGnify/ENA primary metagenome ERZ1292640 (study PRJEB36523, sample SAMEA6512636) | groundwater metagenome | collected 2019-01-08 | study: AquaDiva: Metagenomics assemblies of 32 groundwater samples
CTGTGCAGGACTTTTTGAGACTGTTTAGAAGCAAGTTTGAGATACTTTCAGGAATGCTAAAATCAAGACACAATCTTTCACCTGTCACAGTGGAAGTATTGCTAAAAAGACCCGACAATCAGATGGTGGACGTCATTGGGATAGTAAACAGAAAATGGATAACAAAAAAGGGACACACTGCATACGAGATAGAAGACATGACCGGCAAATGCATAGCGCTAGTGATGGAATCGGATCGAGAAATGATAAGAAAAGCCGAAAGAATATTAGAAGACAATGTTGTCGGAGTTAAAGGCTCAAAGAAAGGAGAACTTGTTTTAGTAAAAGAAATTTATTGGCCTGATTTGCCAATAAGACCTCCTAAGACTATAAGAGATGAAGTGATAGTCGGGGCGATTTCAGATCTTCACATAGGATCAAAACTTTTCTATGAAGAACAATTCATAAAATTTCTTGACTATATTAACGGACAAGGGCTAACCCCCGCCCAGCTTGAAAGAGTGGGCAAAATACAATACTTGTTTGTTACGGGGGATAACGTTGCAGGAATCGGAGTGTACCCGGGTCAGTACGACGAACTTGTGATAAAAGATGTTTACGGGCAATACAAAGTGTTTGAAGATTTGATGCTAAGAATTCCTGAATATATCCAAGTCTTTATCTGCCCCGGCCAGCATGATGCCGTTAGAAGGGCCGAACCACAGCCTGCAATAGACAAAGAATTCGTTCCAAGACTAAGCAAATTAAAAAATTTCCACTTCATCGCTTCCCCATCATGGGTTGAAATTGAAGGACTAAAAGTTTTGGTGTACCACGGGCCGAGCGTTCACGACTTAATAAGTTCTGTGAGTTTTCTTGAAATGTCAAAGCCGCAGGACGGAATGGTTGAGCTACTAAAGAAGCGCGACCTCATGCCAAAGTACGGCGGCAAAAATCCTTACGTTCCCGAAAAGAAAGATTATATGGTAATAAAGGAAGAGCCCGATTTGGTATTCTTCGGCGATATGCACCACAACGGATATGCAATGTATCGCGGAACAAGCATAATCAATTCCGGCACTTGGGAAGCACAATCAGATTTTCAGAAAAAAATGGGCCACAACCCAACCCCTTGCATATTTTCAACAATTAATCTTGCAACAAGAAAAATAACTGAAACGCATTTCTTGCGCGACCCTGTGGAGCGTGAGATAAATGAGTGAAAAAGCAATCGAACTATTAACAAAAGAAATCACTCTCCCCTGCGAACCATATGTGAAAGATTATTTTGTTCACATGCAGTCAAAAGCAAGAACGGCTTTTCTCGCAGCACAAAAAGCGAAAATAAAAGGATTTGACACTTCTGACGAAGTCGAAATAATGCCGGCGCTCGACTTAGCAGACAGAGCAGAAACCATCATAGGTCTTGCGGGACTCGCAAAAAGATTTCGTGAAATAACTGTTGATCAAAAAAACAGGAGAAAAGCATACTTCCAATTGTTCAAAGAAATGCTTGAACAGCGCGACTGGAAAATCCCAGATGAACAAAAAAGAGTGGAAACCGCAATCAAGACATGCCTTTTGATTGAAACTGAAGGAGTTGTTGTAGCACCACTTGACGGAGTACCAAAAGTTGAGATAAACAAAAACCCTGACGGAAGCCGTTACATTGACATATACTTTGCAGGCCCAATTAGGGCAGCAGGCGGATCATCAACAGTAATACCGCTAATCCTTGCGGATTATGCGAGAAAATTTTTGGGCATTGATCGTTACAAGCCGACACAAGACGAAGTGGAAAGATACGTAGAAGAAATCGGGCTTTACCAAACAGAAGTAATCTCAAGACAATACACAATGAAAGACGATGAGATAAGAATCATCATAAATAATTGCCCAGTTTGCATTAACGGTGTTCCAACCGAAGAGCTTGAAGTGGCGGCGCATAGGGATCTTCCGCGAATTCCAACAAACAGAATCAGGGGCGGAATGGGGCTTGTTGTCGCAGAAGGATTAGCTCTCAAAGCCTTATGGGTAATGGAAACTGCGAAAGAACTGGGCCTTGATTGGAATTTTTTGGAAAAAATTGTCAAAGTAGAAAAAACCCAGACAAAAATCGAAGTAAAGCCAAATAAGAGTTATCTTGAAAGACTCGCCGCAGGGAGACCAATCTTTGCTTACCCGAGCCAGTGGGGTGGGTTTAGAGTAAGATACGGGAGAGCAAGAAATACAGGGATAATGGCAAAAGCGATTAGCCCCGCAACAATGATTCTCACTGACGAATTTTTGGCGGTTGGAACCCACGGAAGAATAGAACGACCGGGAAAAGCAACGCAATTTTTTCCTTGCACTACTATTGATGGGCCCATAATCTTAATGAAAGACGGCTCTGTTGAAAGAATAAACACGATGGCAAGAGCGGAAGAAGTCAAGGCGATGCTCGACAAAATAATTTATTTAGGGGACCTGTTAATCCCTTACGGAGATTTCAAAAAAACTGCGCATCCTCTCATACCTGCTGGATACAATGAAGAGTGGTGGGTACTTGAACTTAAAAAAGCGATTTCTCTTGATGAAACAAAAAAGAAAAAGCTCTCTGATTTGGGGTTGGACTTCGCCCTAAAAGAACCTAGAAAAGTTGGCGAAGCGCAAGCGATTGTTATTTCAAGGGAAATTGGGGTTCCGCTTCACCCGAGTTATATTCATTTTTATAAAGCAATTAATGTGAAGGAATTTAGTGAACTAAAAATTGCACTAAACTCAGCGCTGCTTGAAAAAGAAGCGGGGGTTGTAAAAAAAATCAGTCTTGAAAATAAGCATGAGATAAAACACATGTTCGAAAGAATGGGGGTTCCACACAAATTGTTGGACAATAAGATTGTGATAGAGGATTTTGCATTGAGTTTCTCCGAAACCTTCGCCCTTGGAAAAGAAAAAGAGATTAAGAGTGATAAGGAAAATATTTTAGAAAACCTCACCGAACTTTCAGGTTTATTGATACGTGACAAAGCCGGGTCCTTTATCGGTGGAAGAATGGGCAGACCAGAACAGGCAAAGCCAAGACAAATGATAGGCAATCCGCATGTATTATTTCCTTTGGGTTTGCGCGGAGGCCCAATGAGAAGCATAAACAAGGCGGCTGACCCAAGCAACAACGAAACCGGAAAAATATCTGTGGAAATCGCGCAGTATTATTGTACAACTTGCAAAAAATATCTCTTTACAAGTTATTGCCGCACTTGCAATACAAGATCAGTGCGGCTCAAATATTGCGATCACTGCAAAAAAAGCGTTGTCGGAGAAAAATGCAGTTCCTGTGGAAACAAAACCCGCGAATCAGGGACATTTGAGATAGATATTAAGCAAATGCTTGATGAAGCAAAATCAAACATAATAGAATCCACTCCAGATATTATCAAAGGAGTGAAAGGATTGATATCGGACGCAAAAGAAGCCGAGCCGATAGAAAAAGGATTCCTCCGCGCAAAGCACGACATCCACATATTCAGAGACGGCACTTCCAGGTTTGAACTGCTCAATGCTACAATCACCCACTTCAAACCCAAAGAAATTGGGATCACTGTTGAAAAAGTAAAATCGCTTGGATACAAGAAAGACATTCACGGCGAAGATATCACCCGCGACGACCAAATAATAGAGATTTTTGTTCAGGATATAATCGTAAACGACGGATGCGGAGATTGGCTTGTAAGAGTAAGTAAATTTGTTGACGATTTATTGGAAAAATATTACAAAGAACCGCGCTTCTACAACGTCTCAAAAAAAGAGGATCTAATAGGCGAACTCGTGCTCGGCCTTGCTCCTCACACTTCAGCTGCAGTATCCTCAAGAATACTAGGTTACACAAAATCTCGTTTGGGGTTTGGTCACCCTTATTTTATTTGCGCAAAAAGAAGAAACGTTGATGGAGATCAGGATTCGGTAATGCTACTAATGGACGGCCTCCTTAATTTTTCCCACAAGTATTTGGCTAATAGGAGCGGCGGCAGAATGGATGCCCCCCTTGTATTCACTCTCGTTGTGAATCCGATAGAGGTTGATGACGAAGTGCACAAGATGGAAATCAATTGGGAATATCCTCTAGAGCTCTACGAAAAATCTGCGAACGTTTGCGAACCATCAGTAGATGGGATAATTCTTGTGAAAGACACCCTTGGAAAACCTTCTCAATATACCGGAATGGGTTTCACCCATGACACAGATTTGTTTGACGAAGGCCCAAAGACCACAAGATATGTCCAATTAAAATCCATGGAAGAAAAGATCCAGCGCCAAAACGCTTTACAGAAAAAAATAATGGCTGTTGATGCCAAAGATGCGCTTGAGAAAGTAATGGGCTCCCACTTTTTGCCCGACATAATTGGAAATGCGCGCGCGTTTTCGCGCCAGACATTTAGGTGCACTACTTGCAACGAAAAATACAGGCGAATACCAATTTCAGGCAAATGCTATAAGTGCGGAAAGAATTCCATCATCCTTACAATACACGAAGGATCCGTTCGAAAATACTTAAAGATTGCTCAGAACATGGCAAGACAAGAGAACTTGTCGCCATATCTTATACAGCGCCTTGACATGATAGAGAAAGAAATAAACTCGGTGTTCAAAAGCGACAGCGTGAAACAGCAGAGTTTGTTTGACTTTGCATGACATTTAATGGGTGATGAATATGGCCAAGAAGATGAACGTGAAAAAAGAAATAGTTTCAATAAAGGAAAGAAACGCGCGCGTGGAAATGGACAAGGCGTGGGAAACGAGCAAGACACGCAAAGTTGCAATAGCTGTGCTTACTTACTTTGTAGTTGTGCTCTTCTTTTTTGCAGCTGGTTTGCCTAGTCCGTTTGTTAATGCGCTTGTGCCTTCCGCTGCATTTGTGCTATCTACCCTTTCGCTTCCTTATTTTAAGGAAGTTTGGCAAAAAAGAATTTACAAGAAATAGTTTTTCCTTTCCAAGTAAGAAGAAGCCGTTCCTCATTTACATTTCCGGATTTTCCACTACCAAGATGGCGTTCTTCAAGAAAATATGGCTTTAGCTTTATGTTGTGGGCTTTTCCAAATAGTTTTCGGGCTGAGTGCCTAAGGTTCATCTGAATTTCCTTTATCAAATTAATTTGTCATGAAGTATAATACTCTATGGGGCCTGTGAAAGTTGAATTGATGAAAGTTCCGCCGTTGTCCCTGCCCACAAGTCCCCCTACAGAATAGCTCGAGCTGTAGCCGTAGACGCGCCCCGTAACATGGACGTTATTGAGAGTGCCTCTAAATTCGCCGGAGACAGATCCGACCCTGCTGGACCCGTTGACGTTCGAGTCTACGAGATTCAAATCTTTCACAAGTCCTCCCGTATCGACGTACCTGAATAAGCCCATGCGCATGTCCGTCCACCATATTGTGCCTAGCACGCTGCTTTGCAGAAATAGGTTGTATATGGTATGATTGCGCCCGTCGAGAGTGCCTGTGAATCTTCTTGTAAATTCAAAACCATCATACGCGCCAATATTTCCGCCGCCCTTGTTACAATCAATGTCTCTGTTTAAGTAATAGCTTCCAGTCATGCTCGTGCCGCTGTCGCCTATGTGAGCCAGATGTTCGCAGGACAATATTTCGCAAGGATTGCTTGGAGTGCAATTTGTCAGAGGGGGTATGCAGTATACATTATTGCTGTCGCTTGCGTGATTATATGTGCACTCCGAACTGCATGCGAGCGTTCCTCCAACATATCCTTTTCCCATCATTGTGCAGGTATTAAATGCAAAATCAGAGCCGTCACATTCTTCGTTTCCGTCTCTTACTCCGTTTCCACAAACAGGTCGTGGGACCCCGGTGTTTGGCCCGTAAAGCTTGTAGGGCCAGTTAGTGCTTAAGTAATTAGGAGTCATATCAAGCGAATCAGCGCTAAAATAATATGCGGGGTAGCCTGAGTAAGTGTCATAATAATCGGAGCCCGCGGGGTGGCCTGATGTGCTGGTGTATTTCAGTGATTCGCTTATGGAATAACTTCCCTGAAAGGGCCCTGAGAGTATGGAAATGGTTTTTCCAACGCAGCTGCTTGCCCCACCCGAACAGAACTTTGTAGGCACTTGGAAGCAATCATTGGCTATCACATAATCAGTGCCATTCAGGCTTGGGTCGTAAATTTCATTTATATTTCCATCATTGTAGCAATTATTCACGTCATAAGATGTGCACTCAGGTCCGTTTCTTGTGAGACAACTTATCGTTCCGTCGGTGAATCCGAAGCCCGCGCAAGTATTGATGTCTGGAAGCACTGCAAGCACTACCGGGCTTCTTGAATCACTCGCTTTTGCGCTCTGCACGCAATCAATGATTACCTTGATTGTTTCGCTCTTCACAATTCCGTATTGCGATGTGGTGTATATGGTGAATTCGCATTCTTTTGAGGCGGCTGTTGTCGATTCGCAGGCGCAGTTGAGGCCGAGATTGCTAAGCGAGAATGTATCCTGGCTTCCTGAAGGAATTGTTTGGTTGAAAGAAGTCTCTAGGTCCCCCGTCTTGACTTTTGTTATGGTCACATTTTCCCCAGTATTGTTGCCTATTGTTAGGAGTCCGTTTCCGCTGATGTCAACTGCCGAGTTTGTCACGCTTATTGGTGCCGAAGCGGAACCGATTTTTACGCTGTCGGATGTTATCTGCGAACCTTGGCCAGTAAAATTTGCTAGCATGGATACGACAATAAGTCCTATGACCACCACTACCGCAATTATCACAAGATATTCTATTGTGCCTTGCGCATTTTTCTTTCTCAAATGCATGAGTAAACAACGCTTTTTTTGTTATTAAGCCTTTTTCGAATGCGATTTTTCTAGTTCATCTGCTTAAAAAGTTCTTTCTCAAGCGCCGATTTTATCTTCATCGCATCAAACCCGAGTTTAATTAGTCTTGTTTGTCCCTTGATTCCTTTTCCGGAACTAGTTACAAATATGAGTCCGTACATTTCAAGCTCGTTAATGTATTGCCTATACCACCTGCTTGTAATTGTGTGCTCGCCGAATTTCTTTGCAAGTTCCAAATAAGATTCAAATATTTCTCCGGAGTAAAGAACTCCTTCTTCGATTTCTCCATTAACTTTTCGTAGACCCTTCTTTTGTGTGGTGAGTTGTGAAATTGCGTAGAGCACCATTTGTTGTTGTTGGGGAAGAGTTGATATCATTGAAATTATTATTTCCTCTTCAACGCTTGCTTTTGCCTTTTCCACATGCTTGTCGCTTACAATAGTAACTTCTTCACTGTCCGCTATTTCTCCCGCGCGCTGCATTAACATTACTGCGGTTCTTGCGTCGCCAGATTCCTGTGCTGCAATAGCAGCGGCGAGCGCTATTGCGCTATCGGAAACAGCTTTCTCTTTGAAAGCAACGGCGCACCTTTCGTGCAAGATTTCTTTTAGTTCGTTCGCATTATAAGGATCAAAAACCATTTCGCGTTCGCAAAGAGAACTCTTGGTTCTAGGATCAAGCTTTTCTTTGAAAGTAAGGTTGTTTGAGATTCCAATTAGAGTAACAGATCCTGCTCCGTGGAGTTCGTCATTTCCCCTGCTAAGCGAGTAAACCAAATCATCAATATCCTTTACCTTATCTATCTCATCAAGCACTAGGATGAGGTGCGCTTTCTTTTCAATCGCATATTCTAAGAGTTTTTCATAAACAAAAGAAGCGCTGTAACCCAAGAAATCTTTTTCAGGGTAGAACCCTCTTATTGCTTTCAATAAGACTTTGTATTTCGAGGAGTGGCTTCTGCAGTTAATGTAAGCCGAGCCTACTGAAAGCTCTCTTTTTTTTACAAATTCTCCGAGCTGCTCAAGAACATGCTTCACAGTACTAGTTTTTCCAGTGTTGTGGGAAATTATTCCATTAGCGATAAAGCTGTGATTCTTTGGGACAGTGAGGTCGTAAACAAATTCTTCAAATGTTTCTTCAATCTTTGCTATTGGTGAAAGAGCATAGCCTTTTTCGTTTACTGGCATATTCTTCACATATTTTGCAATCATTTTTTCAAGCTTCTCCTGTTTTGCAATGCTGTAGAATCCTATCTTATAATAGTATTTCATTATGTTTCCTTGGCCTTGTATGTAAAGTCTGTGTGCATCATATGTCACACCGTTCAATTTGGCGGGCTTATACTTTACCTTGCATTCAATTCCTTCTTGGTAAAGCAGGCACGCCACTTGTTGCAGAAACTTTCTGGAATTTGAGTAGTACTCTATTTGGTATGTTTGCTGACTGACTGTGCCGTCTCCGGAGAAAAGCGCCTTTAAAAATTCTTTTTGTATTTGAGGGGACGCCTCAAGCACTGACTCCGGTACTTCGATGATTCCACTCTTCTCTCCGAATGGTACCCCTAATGAGTTTAATACCTGACAGACTTCCTGCGAGATGATGTTGACGTGTGAACACCTGTCTTTTGGGTAGATTATTGAAGGTGTTCCCCCGAACAGATTTCTGACATCTGACTGTACCTTGCTTAATAGGGCATTGTCTATGCTAAAATACCGAAATCTTTGTCTGTCGGAATTGTAATAATTTCCTCTGCCGTCTTTTGTTCTTCTTTGTCTTCTGTTCAGGCTTCCATCGCTAAGTGTGAATCCTAGCAATCGTGCCAAAGCGAGAGGCATCTCATGTTCGTTTAGCGACGGCAAGTTGTGCGCAAGAGCTAGTTCATCTCCGGCCAGCAGTTCGTTTGCTTTGCACCATTCCATTGTTGACTTAAGCAAGGGATGGTCTTTGGTGACAACGAGCTCATATCCGTTTTGAAGGGTAACTTTGAGGAGGGGATCTTTGTTCTCAAACTTTAGGAATACAAATTCGGACCATTCATATCTTTTTGTTTCCTTATTGAAAGTTAAAACAAGATCGCTCAAAGCGTCGACATTTTTTATTTTCTTCCACCCATTGCTCGTATAAACAAGACTGTCTCCTGCGATGCAGCCGGTCTTTCCATAAACAAAAAGATTGTTTGGTTTTGCGTTGTTTGTCACAGCGCCTAATCCTTGAGTAATATCATTGATTTGTTTTTCCCTGAAAGGAAGCTTTTCAGGAGTATAATGCGAAGAGATAATGTCCTTGTTAAGAAAAACCGTGTTTTTGTTCATCTGTGTTTCGAAAATATTTTCCATTTTTCCCAAATCCTTTTTTTTCTTGTGCTTCTAAACAGCTTCTCTTCCAATGCATTAATAAGTATTATAGGCAGGCTTACTTCCGTCCACTCTCTTCCACTACTACTTGGATTGAAAACAATTAATAGGTATGGTGTTAGGAAAGCGAACTTATTTTTGGATATAGAGATGGGCTTTTTATATGTTTTGTATAGGAAAGTGTAGTATAAGCACGAATTTGTGCGGGGTGGTTAATTTGGGTTTCTTTGATAAAGTAATGGCAAAAAAGGACAACGTTGACTTGGAAGAGTTTTTGAACAACCTTGATGAAGTTCAAGAAGACACTTACGAGAACGCAGACGCATTCGTTAAGCCAATAGACTTGGTTGTTGATGCTGACGCTGACGCTATAATTAGAGAAGCAAAGCAAGGCAATCTTGTTTTGGTAGGAATAGCCGATCTCAATAAGAGAAACAAGGCTAAGCTTAAGGAGCTAGTAATGAAGATCAAAGCCGAAGTAAAGGCAATCGACGGAGACATAGCAGGCGTAAGCGCTGATAGACTCCTCGTTACACCATCAAAGGTTAAGATCATAAAGAAAAAAGGACAGTGATTATCATTGTACTTGGGCAATCCCTTGTTGCCTGTGGCTGTCCCGCACACGGAAGCTGAGAAAGAGATAAGGGAAGCGCTCAATGAAAAGAACTGGCACGATTATAAATTAGCCCCCCTTAGGCTCAATCTCGTGCCATATTTCTTCTTCAACTATCACTATTATTTAGAAGAAGAAAAAGCAGGTCATAGAGTAATCAAACATTCTGTTGACGGCTTGCTCTCGATTAACGGACACAAGATCACAGTCGATCCTGACAATGTCGAACTCATAAAATCAAATCTAAAAAAAGCTCTCAGCGAAGCGCCTAATTCTGATTATGATGTCAAGTGGAACAATATAGAAAAAAAAGAGCAGGATGATGTGATAAAACTAAAGACTGCTCAGTTCTTCGGCGTGCCTAAAGAAAATGTTGTTATCTCAAATCCTAAAAAAATATTCATGCCGTTTTATGTGACTCAGGTTACAATAAAAAAAGAAAAAAAAGAAGAAGATGAGTATGGAATAACTTACAATGCGTTAAGCAAGGATATGGGCGGCCTGGAGAATATCCCACTCCGCGAAAAGAGCGCTGTTGAAATAACCCGCGAAACACTTCGTGATTTAAAGAGCCCCGAAAAGTGGCTTGAGTATTCAGCCGGTGTATTGCTTGAAACAGGCGACGCAGTAAAAAAAGCAATGATAAAAGAAGGGCCCTCTTCAAAGGAAGAAGTGCGTGAGAAAAAACCTTCACTATTAAGCAAAGCAAAAATTGATTTTTCTTTCTTTGACAGCAGAATCATACTGCTAATAATCATGGTTCTTGCGGCGATACTAATCTACTTGGCGCTCTTTAGGTAAGCTGATTTAGATATTTTTGTTTTATTTAGGATTAGTTTATTTTCTTAGAATTAGTTTATTCTCTTTAACTAAGATCCAAGTATAGCTCTTGTAGTGCAAATATTAGCATCAGTAATTGCATTCTTCTTTGCATCAAGGTCGCTTAGAACTTGTGCCTGGTTCCAGAACACCGTCCACTGGTTCTTTCCTGAATCGTTTATTCCCTGGTAAACACAGAGACTGCCATCAGACACTTTAGAGAATACCGATGCAAGCGGAGTTGATGTTGAAAGATTGTATGTGGATGACGCTGAATTGATTTCAGTCTGGCAAAAATTAGTTGAATTTCCATCACAGGTCTTGTCTTTTGTGATAACCCTAAAAGGAGCGTATACTTTCACGCCCTCGTTTATATTGTCAACGCCCTTTGGCAGGAACAACACGGTTGAAGAGTACATGTTCTGGTCCTTTTTTGTCGAGTTAAGGAAGTCAATGTTGAACGAAAGACCGGTTCCATATGTGCCTAGCGCAGTGTCAGGGGTTCTGTAGGGGAGCGATGTTAAGGCGGTGTTCTCTATTGTTTCGCACCCGCTTCCAAGAGTGCTTGCAAATGCGGTCCAGTAAGTGAAAAGAGGAGGCGAAGTTGGGTTTACTCCAGCTCTTACTTCCACCCCGAAGTTCTTATCAACAATTTCATTCTTATCTGCCGACCTTATTATCATCGGTACTGCGAAAGTATTGTAGAGCGCGTTTGAATCGGCGTGAGTGAGTTTCTTGTCATAAACCATCTCAAGAACAATCCCTCTTTTGGAGTTGTTTGAAGTATAATAGTCTCCCGATCCTATTTGTACTCTTGCTATCGAGCTTTCATCAAGCTCTGTAGTTCCCATTTCGTAAAACATCCAGTTGAACTGGGGGGTTGATTTTGTGTTGAGTTTTATCTTTATCTGGTAGAAGGTGTTCAGGGCATTTCCATTGAAGAGATAAGTGGAGGTTGTTTGAGGAGAGAGTTCGGTTATCTCAATGCTTACTGTGTAAAGGCCCGCGGGGAAAGTTCCAGTGTTCTCAAATATTATGCTGTCCATTACTTTCTTAGCTTTTTCCAGCTGCTCAGTTTTTGTTTGCCCGAAGTAGCTTTCAAGGCCTATTTTTTGGAATTCTCCGATGTAAGTTCCAAGAGTGCTTGAGGAAGATGTAACGCTTGTTGTGCTAAAATCCTGTTTTCTAAGGTATGCTTCAAAATTAGCATAAACGGCTTCTTGTGCTGTACTATTTTTATCGGCTGCCTTTAGTTCCCTTATGCGCGCGATTTCGGCAATTTTTCTTGTAAGTTCTAGCAGGAACTCTCTTTGCGAACAATATACTGCGTCATTATTATCAGTTCTTGTTCCGGTAGATGAAGGGGTGTACAAATCGCACTCATCCACTGATATTAGTTCCTGATCAACATTGCTTGTCGGTCCGCCAAACCCTATATTTACTTTAGGCGCATAACTTGGGCCTGTCTGCCCTATCATTCCGTCTTCACCTATGCAGAAGTTCTGATCCTTCGCAGCAATAAGTCCCACTTGGAAGTCCTGCTGGTCAAGAAGTCCAATCTCATAGACCATTGGTTTTGAGCTTGTCGAATTCTTTACGTAAGGGGCGCATGCGGCCTTGTTTTTGAAAAGAGGGATGCTGTAGTTGACGTCGAGTGACATTGTTACCGATTCTGGCAAATTTCCTTTATTTACTCTGATGTTTCCGGGGATTATCATCAGTCCGCTTTGTCCGCTAATAGTATATCCGATATTGCTTGTGTCTATTGTGCACTCCGCACCAGGCGAACATTTAATTGAGTACCCGTCAAGGTTCACATCAAGCGGGAATTTGTTTGCGAGAGTGAAGAACACTTCTCTTTCGTAGTATCCGTTCTTTTCATAGAATCCGAAATTCTCGTCCCCTTGGGCGAAAACCAAAAGTGATGGAGGAGGGGAAATATAGGCCGTGCCAAAGCCGTCGCTTGCTTCCTCTGTTCCATAACTGTTCGCTATGGGGTACTTCATATATTTAATTGCATAATCGAATACTTTGCCGATATCTGCTGTCGAGAATGTTTGTGATACCATTTGATCGAGGTTTCCTGATCCTGACTCAACCCCACTTTGTGTATAGCAGCCCCCTGAACTACCACAGTACTCATAACCTGAACCAACCGCTGCCCCTCCACCTGAAACGTTTGTTGTGTAGCGGACACCATTGATGTACATCAGTACGAAGTTCATCGAGCTTGCGCTTGCCCCATTATCGCATCGGAAGTTAATGTTTCCAAATCCCGATGAAGACAAGTAGCTTCCGGGTAAAACCAAAAGAGGGTAATATATGTTGTTAATTTTTACGTTGGAAGGCATTGAAGCGTAGCATCCGTTCCAAGTGTTAGTGGGGGTAATGCTTATCTCTCCTGATATGTACCAGCAGTGGGCTATCTCACACTCAGCCATTGCTGTAGGAATTATCAAAAGCACTGCTAAAAATATTGCTATTATCAAGAGAGCATGCATTTTCATTTAAGCGCCCCCTTCTTTTTGGCTTTAACCATAACGCCCGCACCAATTGTTGCTGCAAGAATTATCATTATTAGTGCTATAAAGAATATGAATGGGATTTCTTCTTCAATTAATCCTGTGCCGCTCACTCCTTCAATGCAAGCTCCACTGCAGCACACTCCTTGCGGTGAATTATAAGATATTCCTTCGCAAATTTGCGCGTTGGAACATACATTCATTGTACAATTTCCGGTGTATCCTGCCTCAGCTGCGTTAGGATCAACTTCGCTGGCGAGCTGGGTCTTTTCTCCCAAGTTAAGGGTAAGGTTGAATACCTGCTGTTTCTTTGCGTCAAGATCATCAACAGTCATTGTGAGATCCCCTTTTTGTATAGTATAGGATTTTGTAAAAGGGCTTGCCTGACTTATGTTTTCAAGAATCAAAGTTTTTGTTGAAGAAAAAATCCTCACTCTCGCATTCACAGGTTTTGTTTCCTTAGTAAGGTTGACGTTTAGTGCAGAGAATGCTTCATCATAATTCCATTCTACTTTCACTAGTTCTGGGAAAGCGGCATCATAAGCATCCTGGAGTTCCTTTAGCGGAACAGTGAAGCATTCGCTTTCAAACACTTCGCCTCCTTTTTTTGCCTTGATGCAGGCTTTAGTGAACATCTGGTCTGTAACATCAAAAGAGTGCATTAAAACTTCTTCAGGGCCGATTCCCTGAATATTTATTGATTTTTCTTCGAGAAGCTGGGCCTCGTTATATACTTCCACGGTTAAAGTGAAATCATTGAAGTCAGGATTTGTGAAGTGATCTGGGCTTCCTGCAATATATACATTCAACAGATAATTCCTATCTGCAAGTCCGTTAACATAAACTTTTCTTGCTTTTGTGGTTCCGCCTGTAACAATTATTCTGTTTTTATAAATCGACTCTATGCTTTCCCCTTCTTTTAGAATCATATTTATTTCATAAGCTGAAGGAATCATTGGGGCTGTGAGTTCAACATCTATTTGCGTTTCCTGCCCGGGGGCTAGAGTTGGGACTTCAAAATCATTCTGCACAGCGGTTTCGCAAAATACTATCGCCCAATCGCAAAGTGAAATTGAGAGTTTCATTGCTGATTTTGTTTTTGTGGAATCATTTCTGACAAATATTTTGCCTGCATATTTTTCTCCCGCTTTGATTGGGAATCCTACCGGGCCAGCAATCCATTTCTCGCCATTTCCAAATACTGTTGTGGATCTGACTATTGTCGCTTTGCCTTCTGCGTTATTTCCTTTTACTTTAAAGTTTACGCTCTGGGGGTTGTACATTATCGCGCTTGCCCCGACATACTTTGATTTTAGTACCCAGGAGTAAACATCCAAGTGGTATTCTCCAGCTTTTTGAGCCGGGATTGAGAAAGGGATGGATTTGTTTGAGGAAGGAAGAACCCAGATATCGCTAATCGCTTGTTCGGAGGTGGTGTTATCCGAAGCGAACTGGGATGGATAAGTGTAAGCTCCTTGGCCGACCTGGAACACAAGCCTCTGCCCGACTATGGGGTATTGTTCCAAATTATCTATCACAACATTTCCTGTTATCGCTTCAGTTTCCAAGAATTCTTCCTTGTCAAGGCTGATTTCCATTAATCCGTTCCACTGCAGGTCCTCAAAAGAGTATCCAAATGCCGGCAACGCGATAAGTATCAACGCGAAGAGCGCCACAATCCTTCTTGTATCCATCTTAACACCAATAAAACTTACAACTATTTATCTCTTTTCTATCTGTTAATCTCCGCTAATATCCTTGCCATTGCTAGATTCAGTGGCAACATAATCATCAACGTTCACTATTCCGTACCCTATTCCTTGACCGAATGTTCTAACAAGCTTGAATTCAAGAGACTTGTCGTTATACTGCGAGATATCAGTTCCGACATATGCTGCCTTGAGGTAACCCGCTTCAACCCAAGCGAGAACATTTGCATTGTCCGTTACAAGGTATGTTGTAGGATTATTTACTCCTAAGAATGCCGAATCGGAGAACGTGTTCAATTGGCTTATGTGCTTAAGCAAGTACACCACATCTTCGAGTGGATAAATGGAGTAAGGCGTTAGGGGTATTGAGTAAGTTGATGCGCCTGTTGTCTGCGTAACGGATGTTCTAGTTTCAGTGAAATTAGTGTAAGGCTTAATTTTTATTTCGAGATTTTCAGTGTTTGAGTCTCCTATAATGTTGAAATCTACTTTAGCTATGTCTCCTCTTGGGATGTTCATGTAGAATAATCCGAATGCGAGTTTTCCTCCGTCAGGGTTATTCTCGCCGACATCAGCGCCAAGTTCGCAGTACTCTCCTGATTGCGGTGTTGAAATGCTTACGCAAGATACTGTGCCGTTCTTTATTGAGAAATTATATGAAGGGATGAATGAGTAAGTTGTCCCATTAGTGTAAGTAACAATGACATTTCCATCTATCTCTGCCCCGTAAGGTTTCTTTTCGTTAAAGTATTCGCTGTTTTTATCTATCCAAGTGAACTGTAATTTGTTTGCATCCCCTGGCAGATCATATGCGAGCGCATTGAAGCTGATGTTATAGTATTTCCTGAAAGGCAAGAGCGGGTTGGTTGTGTCAAGAGTCGAAGTTGCTTTGTTCGGCACTATCATCATTGCAGCCCACCAACTTGAGAGATTTATATCATAAGTTGTAGTGGTGTATCCGTTTCCTGTGACCATTAGTGAAGGGGTGAAAGTTACGCTGGCGGTAGGCTTTGCTACGGCCAGGTTGATGTCATATCCAAAAGAGGAAAGGCTTGCCTGAGGGACATAGAAGTCGCCTATCAAATTGTACTGGCAAAAGCTGTTAACATCAAAGTTAATTGTCGGCGAAGTTGATTCAGTGAAATCAAAAATGTCCTTTGATATTGCGAAGCACTGGTTCGAGTTTGATACGTGAACCTCTTCTTTATCAACGAGAACAAATTTCTTGTTGCCTTCGCTATAGTACCTTCCTTTAACGAACACGGGGAAGTATCCCAATATGTCGGTGAAGTTTGGCTTTACTGCTGTGGGGTCATATTCTATGTTTTTTCCTGTGATTGTGTAATTTCTGTCCTGTCCAACGTTTATTGTGGCATCCGCGCTGCAAGTTACTCCGCTAGCGGGTGTGCAAACAAGTCCTGTTTCAAGTTTTACTACAACATCTTTTGCGCAGTTATTTGTAACAACAATTTTTTGGTTCTTATCCCACTCAAGATAAATAATTTTTTCTCCCGTGGGGGTTGATACGTCGATGCAGGAAAGAGTGGGGTCAAACGTTCCGCCAGATCCAGCTTTTATTTCTTCGTGGAGCGGTTCATAGCTGTATGTTCCATCATCCGCTTCAAGGTCGACAACTATGCAATCAACATTGTACTCATATACGTTGTCTACAATTGTTGAGAAAAAGTCCCCTGCCATTTTTGCAGAAGGAAGAGTTTCGCTGTATACTCTGTGATTGGAATCTATTATGCATGAACGGTATGTTGCAAGAGTTACTGCTGAAAGTGCCAAAGGGCTTCCAACATCGGCAGAATCTTTAGGGAATATTTCTCCATCGAAGTTCTGGTTGTTCACTCCAGCCAAAAATTCTGCAAGCAAGTTGAGTTGTTTTCCTGATGCTTTAACATCGAGGAAAGTAGAGTAAGTAGTAGAACCAAATGTAGCGTAAAGAACAATGTAGTTGCTTGAATTGAATTTTTCAGGGTAAACTGCTAGAGTAGTAGTGTAACCTTGTTCGGTTGGTATTGAGAGGCTGTTTGAGAGATTACTTTTTTTGTTTCCATCAATTGAATTGAAGTGAACATATCCACTTCCGCCTGTGCTTTCAGTGAAGGTGTTCTTCAGCCCGTCATAAGAGTAAACGTTGTATGTTCCGCCAGAAAGCGCAGAGGAAGTGTTGTTCTGGAGAGTTACTTTGATATCGTTTCTTATGGTTGAGGAAAGGAGCATAATGTCGCTTGCGTCGCCGCTGTCAATTATTTCGCTGACTCCCTTGTATTCGACAACGAAGAATACGCCTGTCTTGATTGCCTTGTTGAGCGCGATAGTTGTGGATCCAAGAGGCGTCTCAGCAGTTCCAGTAGAGTGCTTTGTCTTCGCTCTGTATTTGAGCGTCATCGTGTCGTTGTCGGAGGAATTTGAGTCAACTGTGAATCTCACCGCGAAAGTGTATGTGCCTCTTGGCAAAACTCCGTTAACCAAAGTCCAATCAATTCCAAGCTGGACTAAGCTCTTGTCAGCCTCAACGTATGACGAGGTGGGCGGGAAGTAGTAGTTGTCATCGTGAGGGCTTATCAGTGAATCCATCGCCGAAGTGTTTTTAGTGTACAATTGCGATTTTGAATTGTAAGGCAACATGTTCACAAGCTTGACATTCTTTATCGCGACAGGGCCTTCAACTCTTATCATTGAAAGAAGTTCTTGATATGTGAGATTCTTTCCTATGACTGCATCAAATTTCGCGTAATAATCGTTTCCTCTCATTAGGCCTGCAACGCTTGATGTTCCTGAAAGATTGTCACTAGTAGTGAAGACGTTTATGTAAAATATGTTGACATCATAAAGCGATGCGACAGAGTAAAGCGCCATATTGAAATCGTTGTTTCCTGTAACTAAAGGGGTTATTGGTCCGTCAATATAAATGCTGTTTGGCGCATAGTCATTCGAATCGGCCATAATCACTAATCTGCTTTTCTTTGCATATCCGCCGTTGCTTACAAACTTTCCGCTAGAATATGCTAGAGTCTCTGAAAGGTAAAGTGTGTCGAACTCTGCGTCACTGGCAGTGTATACTTTTACGCTTGCATTCGAGGAGGATATTATGCTTCCTGTTATTGCATCCTTAAGAGTTACTCTAAGATTTGCAACGTTCACGCTCATCCTGATATTAAAAACAATTGTCTGGTTTATGTCAAGATCCTGCTTTGGAGTTATTCCTGAAAACGTGTCATCAAACCAAGCGGAAGCAGAGTAAGTTCCTCTTGGCAAATATTTGTAAAGCGCTTCTCCCGCGCTGTTAGTTAATATTCCGTCCTTGTTGACTTTTATGTTTGTGATGCTAGAACATGTTCCTGTTCCCAAATTGAGATCAGTGTAAATATATGTTGACGCTCCGACAAGATATCTATTCAAATCAGATGAAACAATTATTTTTGCGTTCCCGCTGTTTTGTTCTGTTGCAAAACTAAGTTCTACCGTTTCGGGCCCCGAATTCACATCAAAGAGTTTTGGCTTAAAAACCTTGTAAATGTACCCTTCTTTTCGCACTACTGCTACAAGATATCCTTCGCTTCTGATTGTGAATGCTGCTTTTTTGTAAAGTCCGTTTGAATCAGTCATTGTAGGGTTGCTTGATTCATATATCACTCCGTCTCTATTTGAGTCGGCGGCGTAGCAGCCTCTGTTTGCATCGTAGTAAAGAGTTATGAGATCAACCGTTGCGCTTGCAATAGCGGTCCTGCTGTTTGAATCAATCACTCTAAAGTAAACCACTCTCATATCCTGCGGATTAACTTTTGTAAGCCCAATTTCTATTTCATTTGTGTCTCCTGCCTTGATTGTTATTTTTACATTGTCCGAGGGAAGTATTTCATAATAATTCAAATCTTTTACTGTTATGGTGTATGTTCCAACTTTCATCCCTTCTTTTCTTACCCATCCTGTCGAGTCGCTTGTTCCTTCTTGCGTTTCATTTACTCCTGTAAATACTACTTTCGATCCTGCAACATATTTTACAGGTGATGATCCTTTTTCGTATAGCCTTACCTTCGCAGTCCCTGTATCGTCCGTCTCGGCCTTATCCATTTCTATTTCTGTTGTGTCTCCTCCTTTCACCGAAGTTGTAATACTTAGGCTTTCGTATCCTGGGGAATAAGCTTTAGTTACTTCAAAATCGCAGGCGTTTTCCGTTAGCTTAAAAATTCCGTCAACTTTTCCATCAGCGTTGTCTCTCACGCTTTTTGGAGTGAAATTTGAAATGTTTTTGCAGCTGAACTTAACATAAGCTTGTCCGCTCTGATCAACTATTGCTGCGTTTGTAGTGGAATCAATTAGTTTTACATTCGCAAAATCACTGTACTGGGGAACATCTTCTTCAGGGGCTGGTTGGAGAAGAAGCTTGTATTCTTTAGAATCAAATTCTATGTTTTTATCCTTGATTGAAACATACCCTATTTTTTCAGCAGAGACTTTTGCCGGAGGATATTCGCTGCTAGGAAAGAAAATATTTGCCACTGCCTCGAAAAAATTACGCCCCTCCCCTTCTACAGTTACTTTTGAAAGTCCGTTCTTGTCGGTTACTCCATCAAAAGGATCGCCATCTATGTCTCCGCTAAGTTTTACTCCCGGGAGGAAATTACTTGTCTTCGAATCGTAAGTAAGGAAAGTGATTTCGTAGGGCGCGTAAAACCTGGCGAGGTACCCCATCAACAAAAGTAAGAAAAGTAGCAGGAGAAGGAAAAGCACAAAGCTTGGAATGACCTTGTCGATTGGATCCACTATTTTGTAAATTGGAATGTATTTGTCGATTCGGTCAAGCGCCGAATACCATTTGTCTTCGAAAAAGAAGTAAACGCTTTTAGCCTTATTGATGATTTTTTGAACAAATTCGTTAAAGCCCACAACGTCCACCAAAGAAGACCAAAAAACCCTAAAATTCTCTATATTATATATACTATATGTGCGCAATATGAAAATTGGCTCATTTTCCGCCAAAATTCCATTAACAAGATGGGCTTAAGTAGTTAATAAAGCTTTTTGTGGGCGTTTTGAAGCATTTGGGGCTTTTTTAGGGCTTAAAGCTTTCAAGTTTCTCTGCAATGTTTTTTGTTTTTTCAACATTTAGCTGTTTTGCAAGTGAATCCGACACTTTTTTACCCAAAATATTTTCAACCTTTTTCATATTTGTCTTAATTTCGCTAGGGCGCTTTATTCCTGCGTTAAAAAGTTTCCTTGCTCTTACCCTTCCGATGCCTTTAAGCTCAACAAGCATCAATAATTCTTCCTTCACCCCATACTTCGCCCTTAACCCGAGTTTTATTGAAGGGGTAAGATGCCTTTCCTGCGCGAGCACCTTTGAAAGCTCGATTGTAGAGTAACTAAGCCATTCAATGATCCTTGTTTTTCCAAAAAGCACTCCCGGCGCGAGATTATAGTCCTTGAAAAGCTCTTGCTCTTTTTTCTCGTTACACCAATGCTCAAGCATGAGCGCTGAAAAGAATTTGTTGAGTTGTGCATCCGAAGAATATAACGCCTCTTCCTCGCTGAACGGGATTTCAATTATTCTGTCATGAAATTCTTCCCTAATAAGTGGTTCAAGTTTTCTTGGGGTAGTGAACCAGGGAGAAAATTCTGTGCAATTCACCCACGCGAAAAGATAAGAGAAAGGAGTGAAAGTTTTTCTCATCCCGAGCGCCTTCACCAAACTATTTGCACTCTCGGGATCAAGGAACAAATCACTAACTCTTTTTCCTAGCGGAGTGCAACTCCACTTTTCCTCTTTTTCGACAACAAAATTAAATTCTTTCAAGGCCTCAACCACTTCGGCAACTGTTTCAATAAGTTCACCCATCTCCTGTAACTGATGCGCGTAAAGAGTGCCCTCAAAAAATTTCTCTGCGCTTTCGATGCTGTGTATGTCTCCTGTTGCGATGAGCGCGAGGATATGCGTCCTAAGAATTGAAATCGTTCCGAGCTGCGAGCTAACAGCCTCCATCGGACCGTTAATATATTTCTCCATGAAAAGCTCTTTCTGATTCTCGGTACTTGCGATAACAATGCTTTTTCCCTCGCTAGAGAATTTCGGTCTGCCTGAACGTCCCGACATTTGCTTATACTCGCGCACCGAGATGAGCTCCATCCCGAATTCTTCGAAACGATACATGCTCGGAATCACTACAATGTCAGCGGGGGTGTTTACTCCTGCCGCAAGCGTTGGAGTTGCAGAAATCATTTTTATTTTTCCATTCCTGAAATTCTCCTCTACAATTTCTCTCTGCTCTCCCATGAGTCCTGCGTGGTGAAATGCCGCGCCGGCACGAATGCAATCAGCGAGGGAGGAACATTGCTCGGTGGGTGCCTCTAAAACATTTAGTGCATCATCAGCGATTTTTGCAAGCTCTAACTTTTCCTTGTCTTTAATCATTTTTGTTGTATGTTCAGAGAGTCTCTTTGCCATTCCCTCGGCGCGCTTTCTCGAGTTCATGAAAAACAAAAATTGTTTTTTTGCATCTAGGTTTTTCTCAATTACGTCCTCTAGTGTTCCTTCTTCGTTTGTCTTGTCATTAAACTCCAAGGTTTCCTCAAACAAAACCCCTTCGCGGAGTTTCACCGGTCTCCAATTGCTTTCGATGAGCTCCGCGTCGAGCCACTTTGCGAGCTGGTTCGCGTTTGGAATTGTTGCGCTTAGCGCAAGCGTACGAATATTTTTGTTTCTATTTCTCAACTGAGTGATTGCGATTTCAAGCACGGGCCCGCGATCTGAATCAAGTTCGTGCACCTCGTCAATAATAATGCACCCGACATCCACAAGCCACTCGGCATTATGCCTCAAAAGCGAAGCGAGCTTTTCGTACGTCGTAAAAATACAGTCAAACTTCTTCAAATAAGATGATGACGAATCAAGGTCGCCAGTTGAGAGAGCAAATTTTAGTTCAGGATATTTTTTCTTGAAATCTTTGTAGTGTTCGCTTGCGAGCGCGCGCAAAGGGCAAGTGTAAATTATTTTTTTCTTGTCATTCATCGCAGATTCTAAAATAAAAAGTTCTGCTATAATTGTTTTTCCGCTCGCAGTGGGCGCGGATACTACAAGGTTTTTTGATAATTTGCCAAGGCACTTTTTTTGCATTTCGTTAAATGAAGGAAATTTGTTCGCTTCAAGAACCATTTTTTCTACGTCATGGGCGGAGCTGACCATAGAATAAATTTGGATTTGAAAGTATTAAAAATGAGGGGTGGGGGGCGTGCCGGCGCAAAGAGGCGGACTGCAATTTAACCGAGTCAGTTTTCTGTTCCGTTTCCGTCGTTATAGATTGCTGCAATTTCTTCTGTACTTAATGCTTTGTTGTATATTCGAAGATCATCCATGCTTCCCTTGAATGTTTGCGAGTCCCATCCATCTTCCCAGCCAATTTTTGTTGAATATTCTCTGGGAACAATGTTCCCTGTAGTTGGTATTGGGGTGGATGCGGCATTGTCCACGTATACAATTACATTGGTTCCGTCATAAACTCCTACGACGTGGTGCCATGTGCCATCATTAGGTAAAGCAATGTCCGTTGTTCCTCCGCCAAGTCCTGGTCCGCTGTCAGTGTCTATTGCAAAGTCTACAAAATTTCCGAGGTGGGATGCTTGAATGTCCATCCACCAAGAGCCTGCGCCTGAGCCCATTTTTCCGACTATCCAATCATATCTGTCTTCTGTTGATCTTTTTACCCAGGCAGATACTGAAAGTTTGTCTCCAGTTATATTTAGGTCCCCGTTTGGGGTCCCGGCTTCGATATAGTCCGCAGTTATATCTGGATCATATTCGCCGATTCCGTTGAAACTGAATGAACCGTTAATCTTAGAAGAAATCAAAATGTTTGTATCTCTTTGAGATGTCCCGTTATAATCTCCCCTGCTGTCGACAACCGTTGTGCTTGCCGCATTGTCATTCATCTTGTAGTGCGCAACAAGATTTGTTCCAAGCGCGCCGCTTTCGCTTTCAGTCCCTGCGCCTGAATTATATAGCGCTGCGATATCGCTTGGACCAAGGGCTGTGCTATATACTCTAAAATCATCGAGTGATCCATCCCAAGTTGGCCAAGTAGCATTTTTTCCAATAAGTAGATTAGCCGTTCCTAGATTCAGTGAAGATGTGTTTCCATAGCCCACGTTCACGTCATCCAGCCATAAAGTTCCCTGACTTCCATCATGCGTAAAAACAAAATGGTGGTACTTCCCATCTCGGATTCCATAAGCGTAAGCACGCGCAAACCAGTTGCCTGAGATTAATATCCCCACTGCATCTTCATCATAAGAGACCCCTGCTGTCGCATAAGTGTTGTCGGCGCTGAAAAAGTCTCCTCCTATTGCCCACATATATTCTTCCCCGTCAGGTTTTGTGGTCTTAAACCAGCACGAAATTGAGAAAGGATTATTTCCTGCGCCAATCGGTTGGGCGCCGGTATCAATGTAATCGCTGCTTCCATCAAAGCTTAGCGCGCCATTTATTTTTGAAGTTGCCATTAAGTTTGTGCTTGATATTAAGTCGAAATTTCTGACTAGCACTCCATCGTTGTTTCCTGTGCTATCTGAAACTGTTGTATCTATCGCGTCTTCATTCATCTTGTAGTGTGCGATTAATCCGTTTTGTAAATCAATTCCCGGCCCTGTTGGGGGAGTTCCGCCTTGTGTTTGCTCTAGTATGCCTTCGTTTAGGTTTATGTCGCTGCAGTTGATTTGGATGTTTTCTAGTTTTTGTGTTTTTGTTAGGCCTGTTGATGTTGTGTAGTTTGTTGTTATTGTTGTGGTGATGGTGGTGCCGGGTGTGCAGTTTTTTGTGGTGTTGATTACGATGTTTGCGGGGGCGCCTTGTGTAATTGTTTGGTTGATGTTTGGTAGTGATTCGTCGCCTACGAGTACTTCTGTTATTGTGATTGTTTCTCCTGTGTTGTTTTTGAATCCTAAAAAGATGTTTCCGTCGAGTGTTGATTCTGAATCAACGATTGCTATTGGCGAGGTCATTGTTGATATTTGTGAGCTTGCTGTTGCAACGTTTTCCCCTTGGTTCGTGAATCCGACAAGCATCGAGACAACAACGAGCGAGATGACTACCACGACCGCGATGATTACTAAGTATTCTATTGTTCCTTGCGCGGAATGGTTTTTCATGGAGGAGTAAGGGCTATCAATCTATAATAATCTTGTGGCATAGGTCAATTTTGCGCCAGTTCTTGCCTTATCTTTTCCTCGTCTTCAGGATTAGTTACACCATACCACTTATCGTCAGTGGCGATAAGCCTCAGTGAAATCTTTTTTTCCTTGATAAGATTGCTTAACTCTACTGGCAAAAGACACTCTGCCTTTCTATCTCCGTTATGCTGCGTCTTAAAATGTCCTAATTTATCCGCAAGCATCCAAATAACTTCTTGTTGTAGTCCGAAAAGATTCATGCTGCAAAGGGTGCTTTCTTCCAAACCCTTTTCGTGTAATTTTTCTTTTTCAATGTCAAAAACTTCTGTCATGTTTGTGACAAAATTTTTGCTGTCGGTCTTGAATATTCCTCTGTTCGTTTTTCCCTTCTCAGGAATCACTTTTCCAAGTTCGTATCCGACCGCGACGCAATCGGTTCCGTTCGCGCTCAAGAAATCATGCGCCTGCGAGAAAGCTTTCTCTCCATAGATATCATCCCCATTGCACACCACAAATGGTCCATTTATCGCATCTTTTGCTGATACGAGCGCATCAACAGTGCCCCAAGGCTTATCTCTTTTTGCCAGATCAAATTCCTGTTTTGCATAAGCGATCGGGATTCCACTATAACTTGTGCCAAACATTTCCTTAAATGGAGCCTCAGTTTTTTCTCCTACAATGAAAATTATTTTTGTAAAACCCGCGGCTACCGCTTGTTTCATTGACACTTCAATTAGCGTTTCGCCCACAGGGCCAACGCGCGCGAACTGCTTTATCTTTCCCCCAAATCTCGAGGAAAGCCCCGCGACCATATAAACGATACCGATTTGTTTGCTCATGAATAAGTAATTTTTCTTAGAAGATATATTCCTTTTGGTGCTCTTTTGGAAGGTAAAATTAAAGCAATTCTGTCTCTTCCAAAGGAATATATACAACATTCTCGGATAGTGTTTCATGAGTAACTCACTTTTCGTCCTACTCGCAGTTCTGTTTGTCGCGATAGTTGCCGGCTCGGTTCTTGCGCTTGACAGTCCTATAAAGGGAACAGATGCGGACTTGAATACAAACACAACCCCTAGCATAAATACTGCTCCATCTAACGCTTCGTTCTGCGGAACGTCAACTTACGCCTTATGCAAACTTGATTCTGAGTGCAAAACAGGAGGCTGCTATGACAGTAATTGCGGAGGAGCTAATGAAAAGTTTGATGCACTCGCCACCTGCCAATTCGCGGATTGCTACAAGGCAGTAGATTACAATCTCTACTGCGGCTGCTCTGACAACAAGTGCCAGTGGAAAGCCATCGCCGCAACTGCGGTTGAGTGCAATACATACGTTGACCAAAACGGGTGCACAATAAAGGAATGCCCTAATGTTAACAAAGTGACTGATTGTTCTCAAACCCAAAAACTTGACTGCAATATCACCAAAAACCTCGCGGGGTACGATGAGAACTGGTGCAACGGACAGCTAATGAATCCATATTATCCGCCCGAGAGTTCTGATATAAACCAGGAAACGAATTGCACAACTTCACAAGGCTGTGTTTTAGATACAAATTCGGCTTCTAGCAAAATCAACGATACGAATGCTATGGTCGACTCGGGAGAGAACAAATTCGATCCGGAAGCATACCTTGAAACGATAACCAAGTGCAGTATTGCAGCCGATTTAAATTCCGCTATAAAATGCGAAAAATCTTTTGGGCAGGCAATTATTGTAAGAATATTGTCTGTCACCGACGGAGATTACAAATGCAAATCAGTCGAGCAGGGCGATCTGGCCGGAGTCAAGGTGTGTGTCACAACCTCAGGAACCGTTTTTGCCCCGCCGCAAATAATCGGAGAGTACTATTTTTCCCCTGACGAGATAAGGACGAAAATCTATTCTCAAGAGATTATCTATACTCCAAAAGAAGAGGACGTTTTGGACCAAGTGGGAAAACTGGGCGATGCTATAGACGAGAATTCCCAAAAAGAATTTTCTGAAGAAACAAAAAGTTTCGAATTCAAGAGAGGGATAGTCGTAAGTCGCTCTTCAGACGACAACGCGCAAAAACAATCAACAATATCGATTGAAGTGTCAAACCCTTCGCAAAATGCGATAGAAGGGGTCGAAATCATTGAAACAATCCCGAAAGAAATCGCCCTTTCTGCAAGCGAAATACGCTCCGACTACAATATGGTCGTTATCGAAGATGATCCCGTGATCGCGTTTGTGATACCCTTCATTGCTCCAGAAGGAAAAGCCGAAGTAGTGTACACTGTGGAAAAAGAGGTAGACCAAAACGACTTTGGCACGATGGGAACCCCTATCGCAAGGTTTGATGCTTCCTTAGGCGACGCAGAGTGCTCGATAGATACGACGCTCGCAACAAAATTCGATCTATCTTTCAAGGTCAGCAAAGAAGGAATAGCTGATGTGGATCTCAATATTTTGCTCCCCTATAATGAGGCCTGCCTTGCCTATGTAGGCATCAGCACTGCACAGTACGCTTCATTCGATTGCACCAATTACACACTCTACGCGCAGGACGCCATGTTTGAAAAAATGGGTTTCTTTACAACTGAAAAATCAACCTGCCTCGCTTCATTTGCAGGCGGAAATCTAATCCTTGATTTTATCACTCAAACAGATATGCTAATCACTCCTTTAATGGGGAACAGCTACGAAGTAACATTTAGGGATTGGAACGTTGAAAGCACACTTGGCGCAAGTTCGCTGACAATAATTGTTCCCAATGGCGCAAAAATAAATTCATTTTATCCTATGGCGGATCCTAAAGGCGAATCGTTTCCCGAAGAAGGAAAAGTGATATGGAATGCCCTCCCCTCATCGTCAAAAAAACCGAGCGTAAAATATTCTCTTGACGGACTCGACACGGTAGTAATGGCCGTAATAGGGATTGGAGTGATACTGATTCTTGTGGGATTCGGATTCTTGGTCTACACTTTTAATATGCGAAACGAACGTGAAAAGAAAATCAAGGAAATTAAATTAAAGATGAAGCTTCTTGAGCAAGGATACATGAAAGGGCAGATGGACGAAACTACTTACAGAAGACTAATGGAACAATACATGCTTCAGCTCAATGAGTTCAACGCACAAAATGCTGCAAAGAAAAATCCTCCAAAATCACCCCCAACAAAGCCTCCCGCAAACCCTCCCGCCTCGGGTGCACCTGGTGCGCAAGGAACAATAGAATACTTAGTGCTCATGGCAATTATTGTCGTTGTCGCGCTTCTTGTAACCGGGATGATGACTGGGTTTTTTGAATCGGGCGCAAGCGTATCAGAAGGATCTTCAAAAATAAAGATGCAGACAAGCCCCATAGGGATAATGGACGGAGTGGTCACGCTTGACGGAAATTACACCATAATCCTACAGAACAACACTTCCGGAGGAGTTACAATTACAGACATAAAATTTGATGATCAGAACGCCACACAAAATTTTTTCTTAGATGTGGGGGATGAAAAGAAAATAACTATTGACACGACCCACACTTGCGCAAACGTGGGCGCACAAAGGACAATAGATGTCACAATAAGCTACAATACCAATTATGGCATTCCTCACAAGATAGGGATTGAAGACGCGACTTTCGGATGCGAAGCCTCATCCTAAGCCTAATTTTCCATCTAAAACCAGCATCCTTTTTAACCACAAAAGACTTTTCTTTAGTTGATAGAATGACTGATGTAATCGCCTCAATAGTAGAATTTGAGAAAAGATTTCCTAAGTCCCCAAAAGAAGGCGAACGAAGGGCAGCTCTTGAAAAATATTTTTCCTTGGGCGGCGTAATTAAAGCGCACGAATCGGGAAAAGACTGGCCGAAATTATCCTATCCTGAATCGATGGTACTAGGAAAAAAAATTGACGAGATAGTTGAGAAAAAGAAACTTTATCAGGAAAAGCTTGGCGACTGGAAAAAGAGCCACCTTTCAGCATCAATGTACCACCAGTTTCACCAGTTGAAAAAACTAAAAGAACCGCTCTATTGGGAACACATGGCAAAAATGGCTTCGGATGCAGATTACCGAAAAGATGCAGACATTGTAAAACTTCCTGCGCACCTTGTAGCGGACAAAAAATGGAAACCGATGGTGAAAATGTTTGTGAAAGATCTTGATTATCGAAAACAGCTCTCTGAAACAGTTTCAACCTCAATCATCTACAAAAAAGACAAAAAAGTTGCAAAATACGCTGATGAATTAAAGGATTTTAGGATGGAAGCTGCAGGAAAACAGGTAAAGGATCTTGACAAAAAACTTTTAGTAATTGAAACTGCTGAAAAAGCCTTGCGCGAAATGCAAAGATGGACAAGAGAATAAGCCTCTTTCTAATTATACTCAAAAAAGCTTAAGTAGTTCTTTCGCATAATTCTTCATATGGTTGATGCTTTAAGCAAGATTCCAGAGACGCCCTTTGGCGAAGAAATTCCTCCTATAAAGCTTTTCACTTTTGACGTGACTTCCCGTTGCAACATGAACTGTAACTTCTGTTTCCAGCGCGGCAGAGAATATTACACGGGCCCCGATATGAAGTTTGAAGAATTCAAAAAACTAATAGATCAAATTAAAGAACAGGGGAAAATTTTGGGGAACTCGAAATTTATTTGCATCGCCGGCGGAGAGCCATTTCTCAATAAAGAAGTCGTACAAATGTCACAATACGCCGTGCGCGTCCTTGGGAGAAAAAATGTCAGCATCACAACAAATCTTGCGTTATTTCCCACAAATCCTGCGGAGACGGCGGCGCTCCTCAAAAGAATGGGGCTCCCAAGAGTTAACGTCTCAATAGATAGGGAGCATTTGCTTTATGGTCGGGAGATGGAAGCAAGAATTATCGCATTCTTTGCTGGAGCAAAAGCAGCAGGTGCAAAGGCAAACGTTCAGAATGTCGCCCAAACAAAGTACCAAGAAAAATACCGGTGGCCAAAAAACATAGCAAGACTAATACCAAAAGAATTCAAAACGCGAGTGGCTCAAGACAGCAACAGCGGGAGGAGGGAATTTTATTCAAGCAAAAAAGGAACCGAAGACATGAAAAATTGGCTTGGCAAATTGCATAGAGGGGAAGGCGCTCCCATGCCGCCAATAAATGTTGCGTTAGGCGTCGGACTTGTGCCGTTATACGGGGCCAAAATGCCCGTCACTGTGCATTTCGCCACGGACGGCAAAGCATATTTGTTTTCTGGGCTTGGCGCGCTGCATGCGCCGCAGTTCTCAATAGGCAGTTGGAAAAGAGAAACGCTTAAGGACATAATCAAATCAAATTTGCCTTACAAAATAAACGTAATCAAGGGCTGGCTTGGGATGGTTAGCATTGCGGCAAAAGATAAGCACCAAAGGTTTAGGGCAATCGCAAAAGAAAATCCAAAAAAAGTAAAGTTATTCGCAGGATATGCGTTGAAAAGATTTGAAAGAGAAAAAAAGCAAAACAAAAACAGGCTCCCAAGATAATTTTCAAAACGAAATGAGAGTTTTTAACAAAAACTTTTTTTAAAATAAAATATTTCCGATCACCGGCGCGCTACCCTCTCTTTTCTTTTTAAAGACCAAAAATGAAGGGGTAGTAAAGAGGTGTATGATATGTTTTCATCAAGAATTTGCAGATTTGTAGAAGGCAATTCAAAAGCGTTTGACTTTTCTTACGTAAAGCTCTAAATTAGCTTTATTTTGACTAGGCAGCTCCTTTGACTTCCACACGACTCAAGAAGCAGTGAATTGCTTTTTTTTGCATTTTTATTGCAATAAAGCAAAAATAATTTTTTGCCATAAAATTAGGCAAGGAGGTAATAAGTATGAAACCAACAAAAGCATTGAAAGTAGGCCCGGTAGAGGTTGCGGTATGGGAAAACACATCAAAAGATGGGAAAAAGTTCTTCTCAACCACGCTTGAAAGGAACTATAAGGATGGAGAAGAGTGGAAGAAAACCAATTCCCTCAGAGTGGACGATCTCCCTCGCGCAATCTTAGCGCTCCAGCAAGCGTACGAGTTTGTCGCAATAAAAGATGAATGAATGCGGAAAGGCTTTCGCCCAGGCGCGATAGGCCCTTTCTTTCTTTTTAGATTCGATTTATTAACCTTTTTCAATCCAAGATTAATCGTGATGATATGTTTCCGGGCGGAGTAAATCCAAAACAAATGGCTCAAATGATGAGACAGATGGGTATAAAGAGCGGCGAAGTAAAAGCTACAAAAGTAATTATTGAGGAAGAGAGCGGAAAGAAAATGATTTTCTCCTCGCCCCAAGTCCAGTGGATGGATGTCCAAGGAAAAAGAACTTATACTGTGATAGGCGACCCGCAAGAAGAAGCGGCCGGGATACCTGAAGATGACATACAAATGGTTGCAGAACAAGCAGGCGTTACAAAAGAAAAAGCAAAAAAAGCCCTTGAAGAATCAAGCGGCGACATAGCAGAAGCAATAATGAAACTAAAAGAATAAATAAAAATTAGTTCTTTTCTTCCGCGCTAATAAACAAAATGCTATCTCTTGAATAATACCCGTTTATGTTCAGGAGAACTTCATCGCCTGCTTTCTTGCTTGGGCTTACGCTTGCAGTAAAAGTTCCTTGAGGATATTTCAAATCAAGCCCAATTTCTGGAACAGTAAAATAATTTTCGTCAAAGTTGGCCGTTCTTGCGGTTGTTACAGAGAAATTTGCATCAGTAAAAAGCTTTTCAAGAGAAGCGACTGCACTGTCAGTGGTGAAAAGAATGCTTGCCTTTGCGCCGCTTGAAGAATCAAAATACATTTGCGCGTTTGAATCAAGCTTTGTTATTTCCGCTCTCAAATAATTCTCATCAAAAACATTGCTGTCTTTCTCTGCGTCAAGCGTAAGTTCGTTTTCAACGGAAACGATTGTGAAGTTCCCTGAAGCAGAGAATTGTTTAGGCGAACTGGTGTTATTTAATTTCTCAAGAAGATCAAGCGATTGAATAGCATTTCCTGAAAGGGTCATCGTTCCAGAAACAGTGATATTGTCATTGGGAATAGTTTCAAGTGAAACTATTGATGAAAGCGTGCTGATTTCAAAATTAAAATCCCTGTCAACATTAAGATCGGTGTTGTGTATCGACACTTTTCCTGGAGAACTTATTGTCATGTACTTCATCGCTTCAAAGGAGCTTGCATCGGATGTGAAAACTTCAAGCTTTGAAATTTCGCTTGATATTAAGCTTGAATCAGAGTCTCTCTTTAGAGAAACTTCGGCAAAATAATACCAGTCGGTTTCATTAGGTTGTTTTACAAATTTTGAAGAAATTTTTGAAACCCCGCTAACCTTGAGAACAGCATCATCTATGGTTTGCTTGTCGGTAAGACTCGTCTTTGCCGCAAACCTAAGCGCGTTAAGTTCCTTTAGGGCATTAGTGTCAAAAGTAATGGTGTAATTGAAAGTCGCCTGGTTTTGGTTTGCCAAAATATTTGCGGCATCGACATCAGCGCCGCTAGTATCATTCTCTCTGTATAGCAGTCCTGCTGCGAGCATGCTTAGGGCCATTACGGCGACAATGAAAAGTCCGAACCATTTTAACATTTCGTTATTTTGCACCAAAAACACCTACAAAAGAATTCCAAGCAATCCTTTAAAAAGAGTTCATCCGAACCCCTTTATTTAGTAGAATGCGCTTAAGGCGCGAAAGCTGAAATGTAAAAAAGGTGTTTAAATTGACTGGAAACCAAGAAGAAAACCATAAATGCGATGATCCTACTTGTTCGCATGATCACGACGAATTAAATATCAAAAAAAGAATGCTCCAAGTTAGTTTTATCGGAAAAGAATCGCTCGAAGGAAGAGTATTTGACTGCACCGATTCCGAAGTAGCAAAAGCAAACAAGCTTTTTGACGAAAAAAGAAAATATGGTTCACTTACAATCATAACGGGCGAAAAAGAACTTCTTCCCCTTGTGGAAAAAGAGCTTGCAACGATGAAAGTTGGCGAAGAAAAAACAGTGAAGCTCGCGCCAAAGGACGCTTTTGGAGAAAGAATCGCTGATCTTGTAAGAGTAGTACCAATAAAAGTTTTCTTAGATCAAAAATTGAATCCGGTTCCAGGCCTGGTTATAGCAACGGGTGGACACTACGGAAGAGTACAAAGCGTATCAGGCGGAAGAGTAAGAGTTGATTTCAATCACCCTCTCGCAGGAAGAGATATAGAATATATAGTAAAAGTGGAAAAAGAAATAACGGCCATTGATGAAGTTGCGCAGGAAATTTACGACAAATACTACACTCTTTTGCCAGGGGTAACAAAAGAATATTCCCAAGGAAAATTAGCAATAAAACTTCCGACAAGATTCTATTCAAATCTTGAGAAAGTAAACGCCTCGGTTGCAAGACTCGGACTGATTTTTGGGGTTACAATCAAATTTGAAGAGAACAAGGACGGCTCAAAAGCAGTTGCAACGCAAGTTGCACCGGCAAAAGAAATTGTTGAAAAACAAGAAAGTACAGAAGATGCGCTTGAAGAAGCTGAAGAAGAATTAGAAAGGCAAGAAATAAGCGAAGAAATAGAGGAAGAAGCCGAAGACATAGAAGAAATAGTGAGAAAAGCCATTCCTCAAAAAGAAAAATCGCTCGCAAGAACATTCAGTGACGTTGTGAAAGAAAAGAAAGCCCCGACAAGAGCGGATGTTGACATAAAATCAGATTCAGCTTCAATCATACAAAGACCGAAGCCAAAGAAGTGACTCAAAAACCATTTTTAATGGATTTTAGGGCACTTCACAAATACCTTTATAAAGGTTTTCGAATCAAAGCTTTGTAACAAAGCTAATTGTTTATTTTTGTGATCGATGATGAACTACTTTAAGGAAGTAGAAGGATTGCCCATAAGTCTCATAAGCGAGAGAGTAAGATTCACTCCTCCCGCCGGGCCAGTAAACGCAAACATTACAGTACAACAGAAAAAGACTGGCACTACTACGGTAGGCATAATAGGAAAAGAATTTGTAGTTCTAGCAGCGGATCAGCAGGCAACAATGGGGTACATGGCCGCCGATGACGACGCAAAAAAGATTTATAAAATTACAAGCAAGGTTGGACTTACAATTTCAGGCGCAGTAGGCGACTCGCTGATGGTGATAAGATACCTAAAAGCGCAGGCGAACCTCTACGAAATAGAACGAGGAACAAAAATAACTCCTAAAGCAATCTCAAATTTGCTTTCAAACGTTTTAAACGGAAACAGATACTACCCTTTCATATTCATGCCAATAATCGGCGGAGTAAACAACAAGCCACAGCTCTATGAGCTCACCCCATTCGGGTGCATATCAAAGAAAACAAAATATGCAGTAACCGGATCAGGAACAGAGTTCGCAATAGCAGTACTTGACGCAGATTTTAGGCCGGAAATGGCAGAAGAAGACGCTATAAGCCTCGCAGTAAAAGCAATAATGGTTTCAAAGAACAGAGACATTAACACTGGCGGAAGAACGATTTCGATGGTAATTATAGATAAGAAAGAATACAGGAAAGTTGACGAGAAAGAAATAGAAAAAGCAGTGGCAAAAGTAAAGCTCAACTTCAAGAAAAACTAAAATCAATGCCTTAAAAGAAAAATCAAATCAATTAATTGCCAAATATTTTTTTTCAAGGGAACCTTGACTTTAACTCTCCTTTAGCGGTGAAATAATTTTTTAGAGGAATGAAAATGCTAAAAGAAGCAAAAATAGAATATGGTTCGAAGAGCAACGAAGAAGTAAAATACATGGCAAAGTACATGAAAGAAGAACTCACAAGAATTCGGGATGACATAAACTTTTTATTGAAAAGAATCGAAGAAGCGGAGAAAAAATACAAAATACAGAAGTGAAAAAATGGTACAAAAACTGAAAATACTTGACGACATCAATGAAGCTCTTAAGCGAATCGCTCCAAGAGAAGCCGAAATAACAAAAGTAGAGATGGAAGGGCCTGAAGTAATAATTTACACCAGAAACCCGGCAGCATTCTTTAGCGCAGATAACCTTGTCTCAAAAATTGCGTTCGAACTCAAAAAAAGAGTTAACATAAGAACGGACAAAACACTGCTTTCAAACGTAGAACAAGCGAAGAAACAGATCCTATCCATGATCCCTGTGGAAGCGGATGTAAAGGATGTTTATTTCAACGAACCATTCAGCGAAGTCGTGATTGAAGCGGTAAAAAAAGGACTAGTAATAGGAAAAGGCGGAGAACTCTCAAAGAGAATTGTGCTTGAAACCGGTTGGACCCCAAAAATATTAAGGGCTCCTACAACAAAATCAGAAATACTATCCGGAATAAGAAGGCATCTCTACAAACACGCCGATGAGCGAAAAAAATTCCTTTTAAAAACCGCGGAACAAATATACGAAGAAGTATCCCACTCAAAACACGAATGGATAAGACTCGTTGCACTTGGTGGATTTAGAGAAGTTGGAAGAAGCTGTATGCTCCTTGAAACAGAGCACACAAAAATACTTCTCGATGCGGGGATAAACTTCAGCTCTGACGATCCGTACCCTTACATTGATTCACTCGGATACCCGATGAGCGAGATAGATGCGATGGTAATAACCCACGCACACTCGGACCACACTGGACTAGTACCTTACTTGACAAGATTAGGATTTGACGGACCGATATATTGCACCGAACCGACAAGAGACTTAATGGCACTACTACATTTTGATTATTTGGACGTAAGCGTAGCGAATGAAAAAGATGTTCCATTCTCAGAACAAGATGTAAAACAGGCGCTCTTGCAAAACATCACGCGAGATTACAGGGAAGTTACTGACATCGCCCCCGACATGAGACTTACTCTGCATAACGCAGCGCACATACTCGGCTCGGCCTCGGCGCACATAAATATTAAAGAAGGGGTGCATAACGTCGTTTACAGTGGAGACATAAAATACGGTGCAACAAGATTATTTGATAATTTGGACATAAAATATCCAAGACTTGAAACACTCATCGTTGAAAGCACTTACGGTTCTCAATCGGCAGTGCAGCTCTCAAGACAAGAATCGGAACAAAAACTAATTGACATAATACTTGAAACAACACAATTTGGCGGAAATGTTCTCATACCGGTATTCGGCGTAGGAAGAGGGCAAGAAATCTGCATGGTAATAGAAGATGCTTACAAGAGAGGAGTTCTAACTGACAAAAACAAGATTTACATTGAAGGAATGGTGCGAGAAGCAAGCGCAATACACACAGCGTACCCTGAATACTTGCGACAGAGCCTTGAAAAAAGAATTTTAACAAACGATTCTCCATTCGATAGTCCGGTATTTAACGAAGCAAAAAAAGATATGAGGGACAAGATAGTTGCAGACTCCGGCGCAGTAATAATAACTACGAGCGGAATGATGAATGGCGGACCGGTAATAGATTATTTCTACAAAATGGCGGAAAATCCGTCAAACACTTTGGTGTTCGTTGGATATTTGGCCGAAGGGACATTTGGAAGAAAAATCCAGCAAGGATTAAAGACGCTCCCAGTGAGCGACAACGGAAAAACAAGAAGAGTGGACGTAAAAATGAGAATAGAAACAATCGACGGGTTCTCAGGGCACTCCGATTTCAACCAACTAAGCGCTTACGTTGCTTCGCTGAAGCCAAAGCCAAAGAAAATCATTGTAGATCACGGCGATCCGTCAAGGAGTGTTGAGTTTTCCAAGTACTGCGCAGCAAAATTCGGTATTAGCTCGACCGCCATAAGAAATCTTGACGCAGTAAGGCTAAAGTAGAGAATTGCGAGTCGCCATTTCAAAAGTTTCTTTGCCATTTCGCGGGATTGAGGAAGCTTTTTAACCATTTAAGGGATTTGTTTTCTAAACACGGGTGATTTATTGGCAAGACTATTTATACCGGGGCCTATAAGCGTTCCAGCCGAAACAATGGCTGCAATGCAAAAAGAAATGATAGGACATAGAGGGAAAGAATTCGCTGAAATCTTTGGCGCATGCACCTCTAATTTGAAAAAAATACTTTACACTAATAATAGAGTTCTCATTTCAACCAGTTCCGGTTCGGGCCTAATGGAAGGCGCGATACGTAACTGTGTCGAGAAAGACGTGTTAATGGTTTCCTGTGGCGCATTTGGAAAAAAATGGTATGACATCGCAAAATCATGCGGAAAAGAAGCTGATCTGCTAAAAATCGAAGACGGCAAAGCAATCAAGCCGGAAGTTTTGGCAAAAAAACTTTCAGAAAAGAAGTACGAAGCGGTGTGCATCACCCACAACGAAACTTCCACTGGAGTAATGAATAATTTGGCAGAACTTGCGCCCGTGATAAAAGCTAGCGGCGCACTAATGATGGTTGACACGGTTTCCTCCCTTGGCGGAGCAAAAGTGGAAGTTGATAAGATAGGAATCGATGTTTGCATTTCAAGTTCCCAAAAATGTTTTGCTCTTCCGCCCGGACTTAGCTTTGCATCAGTTAGCGGGGGTGCGCTAGCAAAAGCTAGAAACGTGAAAGCAAGAGGATATTACTTTGATTTTGTAGAGCTCGCAAAAGAGTATGATTCAAACCAAACTCCTTACACTCCTGCGGTGGGATTGATATTCGGATTAAAACAAAGAACCGATGCGATGATAGCTGAAGGGCTTGACAATATTTGGACTCGCCATGCGAGCCTCGCAAAACAAACCCAAGAGTGGGCAAAAGCAAAAGGACTTGATTTATTTGCTGAAGAAGGGTATCGTTCAATGACGGTTACTGCGATCTCAAACACTCGCAAAATAAATCTCGAAGAAGTAAAGAAAGCAGTGAAAACCAAAGGGTATGTAATGGATGCGGGGTATAGGAAACTCAACGATGATTTGGCGGCTCAAGGAAAACCCGACACATTCAGGATACCTCACATGGGCACTCTTAATAAGGAAGAATTGCAGAAATATCTTGATACGCTAGCGGTTGAAATGAAATTGTAGTTTAGAGTGGTTGTAATGGCAGAAATAAAAATTTTGGTAACTGATCCTATTTCAGAAACAGCTCTTGACATAATGAGGGAAGCCGGTCTTTTACTTGATGTTAAGATTGGCCTTAAGGAAGATGAGCTCGCATCTATTGCAGCGGACTATGACGCTTTTGTTATAAGGAGTGGAGTAAAGATTACGAAAAAAATCCTCGAAGCCGGCGCTAAAGGAAAATTAAAAGTTATTGGAAGAGCGGGCGTTGGAGTAGATAACGTTGATAAGGACGCTGCGAAAGCGGTTGGTATTTGCGTTGAGAACACTCCTTTTGGGAACACTAACGCTGCTGCGGAGCACACTCTCGCATTAATGATTCTTCTTTCAAAACACATAATTCATAGTCACAAAACAATGAAGGAAGGCAAGTGGGACAGAAAGAGTTTTGAAGGAACTGAGCTCAAAGCAAAGACTCTCGGGCTAATCGGTTTTGGAAATGTTGGGAAGAAAGTTGCAAAAGTTGCTCTGGCATTTGAAATGAAAGTTCTTGTTTATGATCCGTTTATCGATGCTGCAAAGCTAAAAGAGTTTGGAGTGGAAAAAGCAGAGCTTGAGAGCATATACAAGCACGCAGATTATATTACAGTTCATGTTCCGCTCACTGACAAGACAAAGAACATGATTTCTGATGCGCAGTTTGAGATAATGAAAAAGAACGTGAGGATTCTAAATGTTGCAAGAGGGGGAGTAATAGACGAAGATGCTCTCCTTCGCGCGTTAAATTCAGGGAAAGTAGCCGCTGCGGGTTTAGATGTATATAACGAAGAGCCGCCAATGAAGAAAGAACTTGTAATGCACGAAAAAGTTGTCTGCACGCCGCACTTAGGCGCATCAACTTTTGAAGCGCAGGAGAACGTAGGGTTAGAAGTTGCGGAACAAATGGTTCTTGCGTTAAAAAAAGGCGAAGTGAAGAACTGCGTTAACGGGGTTACTAAACTCCGCTAATTTTTTGTCGGGCTTACTTTTTCTCTTCATACATTTTCTGCAATTTGTCAAGCGCGCCTGATGTTTTTTCCATTTCCTTGTTGAGCGCATCTTTTACCCAAGCGTTAAACGATTCTTTCATCGAGTTTCTTTGTTCAGAAGTAGGGGAAGGATTGATTTTGTAAGAGAGTCCTTCTCGTTGTATTAGCCCGAGATCAATCACCCTGTTCAAATGATAGCGAATGAGTTTTTCGCTCATCTCAACCTTTGATTTTGACATAATATATTCTTGGATGTCAAGCGTTGTCGGATTTTGTTTCTTCGTAAAAATAAAAGTAAAAAGTGCATCAAGTGCAAGGAGTCCCTTATCGCGGCTTTCATTGCTTGAGATAAGTCCGAGCGAAAGCGCACACCATCTAAGGAGAGAATTTTTTGTGAGTGCAACTGAACTGGGAAAATCCATTTGCCTAATTGTCAGTTCTTTTCTAATGAGCTCTGCTTCAGGTATCATTTTTTTCACCAAAAATAAAAGGAAATACTCTTTTTCCTTGATATTCTTACGGCTGAAGCTATTAATAATGGTTACTGGAAAATTTCCCATTGAGCGTCAGCCTTGTTAGAAGATTTTCATTTGGCGAGCGCAACAAGGTAGATGCCGATTATCAGCAAAATTATTGCTGCAATGCTTCTTCCGTCGACGAAAGGTACTGGCACATACATAAGAGCAAGCGCAACAAGCACTGCTGCTCCAGCCATTTGTATTTTTGATAGCCCCATTGAGAAGTAAGGTCCTTGGGGGTATTAATACTTTTTGGGGGATGGGGCGTTTTTTTGAATTTTAACGCTAAAAAATCGTTTTAACAAGATTTTTAAATGTTGGATGCGTATATTGGTAGAATTATTTTTGGTGGTAACAATGGTTGATATCAAAACAGAACTAACTCCTTTGAGAATGATACTCGCAAAAAGGGAACCGGTAGAATTAATGGTGGAAATAGTAAATAACACCAGCAAGATCCAGATGATCTCCTATGATATCGTTCTTGGTCCACAGCTGGCTTTTGACAAAGGTGGGAGAAGTAACGCCCAAACAAAGAGATTTGATGAGATGCAGCCCGGGGAGAAGACCAGGGACTACTTTGATGTTTACTCAAGACCAAACGTAGAGAATGGGGAGCAGCCCATATTAATCACTGTAATGGAACACTTCAACAGTGACTACAAGTATATTCAAAGCAAGAAGTCAAAAGAACTAGTGCTAAGAATCGGCTAAATAGTCAAAGAAGCTCATATTTGCCTTATTTTAGGCATTTTTCGTTTTTTCTTGAGGAAATGCTGTCGTTTTCTCTTATATTATATATATTATAGTGCGATTTACTGCCTCTTTTCAGTACTCATTTAAATCTTCGCCCCAGGGGTTACATAGTATTAGAGTACTCAAAAAGAGCACTCAAAAAAGTAATTGAATCTATTAACTTAGTTCAGTTATGAAGTAACCTTATAAGCCTTATGGGTCAATATGGTATAATTGCCTGGTGTATGGTTTTGAGTCATAAATCATTTTTACTTGCTATTACAGCTCTGATTTTTCTAGTTTTTATTATTAGTACAGTAAGCGCTGCAAGCGTTTGCCGAAACACTGCTGATCCAGGCTTATGCTCATACAACGCCTGCTTTGGCGACGTTAGTCATTATGCTAAGAATGAGTGCTTGAGAAGCCCAGCAACTTCAAGTTGTGTTTGGAAAAACGGCTGGATTGGTTATGGGTGCTATGACCAGAAATGTTATGGGTCGTGCTCTTTAGCCCCTGCACCAACTCTAACGTCTACCTCTGCAACAGCCTCTGCTCCAACGTCAACTCCTTTGGGGAGTGGTGCAGGTAATAATCAGCCCCAAGCAGATGCAACTCCCCCAACAGCAGCAACAATTGCAGCAATTTCAACTTACAATTCAAATTCAGTGTTGCTAAATTGGACAGCAAGCCCGGCAACAGATCCTGAAACAGGAATAGCAAATTATTATGTTTGGTCAAACACAAATGGCTCAGCATTTACAAATATTGCCACACGCACAAGTGCGCAGACAACTTATGATGCAACAGCACTAGTTGACGGCAATCACGGATTCTTTGTTCAAGCAATAAACGGCGAAGGAATGGACTCAAATTCAAATACAAGATATTCTTTCACAGATTCAACAGCACCAACACAAGCAACACTATCAACCCCCCCCGTAAATAATTTGGGGACAGTTGACTTGAATTGGACAGCAAGCCCCTCAACAGATGCCGAATCAGGAATAAATCAATATAACATTTTCTACAATACAAACGGCTCAGCATTCACACTACTTGGCTCAACAACAGACACAAATTATTTGGCAACACTTCTCGCAGATGGCAATCACGGGTTCTTTATTCAATCATTGAATAACGCGGGGAGCGATTCAAACTCTGCAGTAGTTTACTCTGACACAAATACAGCGCTTCCAGTTGCGCCAATACTTGTGACTCTCCCAGTGTTCAATACAGGGGAATTTTCGCTTAATTGGTCATCAAACCCCGGAAGCGACTCAGTTTTTGGAGTGGCAAGATATGTTGTTTGGCAAAATTATAACGGCTCAGCATTCACACAAATCGCAAACACGACAAGCTTCACTTACTCCGTAGCAGGAAGACAAACACTTGACGGCAATTACGGATACTTTGTACAATTAGTTGGAAATAGTGCAAGAGACGCAAATTCCGCACCGGTATATTCATACATGGATTCAAGCGTTCCAATAGTTAATTCAATAAATGACATCAGCGATGGAAACGTTCAATACGCTCCATTCACAATAGACTTCAATGTAAGTTTTGGCGTAAGCGGCATCGGAACTTCAAAATACAGGTTAAAGACAGCTCCTTGGTCAATTTTCACTGCAGATCTTAACGCTCTAATAAATATTGACGGAAACAATAATTTCGATTACAATTTCTGCAACTTGGCAGGAGCATGCACATCAGGAACAACAATGGTTGAACTTGACACAGGATACATATCCGCAACCCCAACAAATCCAGGCGCAAGCGCATGGCAGAGAAACGCCTTCAACGTTTCATTTGACGTTGACTTCGGATACCAAGGAAGAGCATCAGCAAGATACGCTCTTGACAACGGCAGCTGGCAGAACTTCTTTGTTGATTTTAACGTACCAATAACAACAGACGGAAACCACCAGCTTGATTATAATTTTTGCAACAACGCAGGATTTTGCGACACAAACACTCTCTACACGCTCTTTGACAACACAGCACCAACAGTTAATTCAATAACAAATCCAGGCGCGCTTTGGCAGACAGCACCATTCACAGTTACATTTGACATAAACTTTGACTTGGCTGGAAGAAACGCTGCGGCGTACAGAATCAATAACGGGGCATGGAACAATTTCGTAACGGATCTTAACTTCCTAGTTAACGCAGACGGAAATCATAAAGTAGATTACAATTTCACTGATGTTGCAGGTAACTCATTGACCGGCACAATATATTCCGCACTAGATCTTGGAACAATAACCGCTCCAACAATAAGCGCACTCTCAATTTACAATAACGGCAATATATTGATCGATTGGTTCACAAGTCCAGGCTCAGCAGGAGCATCAGGCCTTAATGCATACAATGTTTGGTCAAGCACTGACGGAGTAGCTTTCGCGCTCGAATCCTCGACGACAGACACAAACTACACAGACACTCTTCTCTTAGATGGCAACCACATTTATTTTGTACAAATAACAAACAATGCGGGACTTGATGCAAACTCAACAATAATTAATTCACTCACCGACACAACAGCCCCAATAGTAAACTCAATCGCTAACCCGGGCGCAAGCGCATGGCGGGGCGCAGATTTCAATGTTACTTTCGATGTTAATTTTGATTATAGCGGAAGAGGAATCGCTACGACGCAATACAAAATCAACGGCGGCGCATGGACTCCATTCGGGACAGATCTTAACGCTCTTGTTAATGTTGATGGAAACAACACAGTCGATTATAATTTCTGCGACAATGCGAACAACTGCACTACAGGCACTCTCTACGCAGCACTTGACAGAAACTATCCTGTAATAGTATCAATCACTAATCCAGGAACGATATGGCAGAATGCAGATTTCAATGTTACTTTCGACGTGAATTATGGGATAAGCGACAAGAACAGCGCACAGTACATGATAGACTCAAGCGCATGGACAGATTTTGTTAGTGACTACAACATATTAATCGCTACTGATGGCAACCACAGAATAGATTACTCTTTTTGCAACAATGCAAACAATTGCACGAGCGGAACAATCTACTCGGCGCTTGACAGAAGCGCACCAAGCGCAGCAGTGCTCCCTGACCTTAATACTTTCAATTTCGGCAACATAGATCTTAACTGGACACTAACTCCTGCAGGAGACTTAGAATCAGGAATAGCAAGTTACGCCGTATGGAGAAACATGGACGGAAACACATTCATACTAATCGGCTCAACAACAGACACAAACTACGCCGACACAACACTCGTTGACGGAAATTACGGATACTTCGTGCAGGCAATAAACGGCGCAAACCTTGACGCAAATTCAAACATAGTTTACACGATGACTGAACTTACAGCACCTCTCGATTTCAATGTTTTGGCTTTACCGGCATACAATAGCGGACTTGTTACAGTAATATGGAACGCAACAACAGATCCTCAATCAGGAGTAGATCACTACAACATATGGCACACAATGGATTTGAACAACTATGATATCTTGGGCCCTACAACAGACACAAACTTTGATTTGAATTTCCTCGTTGAAGGAACACACTACATATTCATACAAGCAATAAACGGAGTTGGATACGGGAAGAACACAAACACAGTTTCAACAATCACTGACCTCACCGCACCAACACTAGTAATCACAAACTCCGGCGCAAGCGCGTGGCAAGGATATGATTACAATGTTCACTTCGACGTGAACTTCGAAATAAGCGGAATCGCTCTGGCACAGTACACATTCGACGGAAACACTTATGACCTCAACGCAATGGATTACAATGCTCTTGTAAACGTTGACGGAAATAGTGTAATGGGCTACCACTTCTGCGACAACGCAGGAAATTGCGCTGATGCAAATATCACTGTTCTCTTAGATAGAACTCCTCCGATTGCAGCACAATTTGCTCCAATTAATCCATTCAACACAGGAACAGTCGACCTCAACTGGACAACTAGCCCCGGCAGCGACTCTCTCTCAGGCATACTAAACTACGTTCTATGGATGTCAATTGACGGCAACACTTACTCAAACATGTATTCAGGCACAGACACAAACATGAGTTTCATAGGTCTTATAGCCGATACAAATTACAGATATATCCTGCAAACATTCAACGGCGCAATGCTTGACTCAAACTCAAACATGGTAAGCAGTTACGTTGATCTTAACGCTCCGGTGATAACAAGCGTAACACCGGCTGATGACACAAACACAACAGTAATAGGCGCACAAATAATTGTGAACTACACTGATATCAGCGGCGCAAATCCTGCGAGCGTAGTAATGTACCTTGACGGAAATATAATAGTGCCTCAATATGTTGGCCTAGCCCAGATAATCTACACTTCACCGGTAAATATCGCATTAGGAACACACGACGTTAATATTTCATTCAGAGACAACATGGGGAACGGCCCTGTTGACTACAATTGGGACTATAACATAGTGCCTATTGCAGCACACGACCTAAGAGTTGTGAACGTTAATGCTCCAACAATAATGGATGTAAACACTTCAACAACAATTTCAATGACAGTTCATAATGACGGCGACGCGGTAGAAAACAGCACGATAGGAATATTCCTTAACGGCGCACAAGTATATTCCGCTCCACTAACATTAGTATACAATCAAACAAGTACATTCACTTATAATTGGACTCCTGCAACAATAGGGACTTACACTATAGTTGCAACAATAGCTGGCGTAGCTAGTGAAACAATATTAATTGATAATAATGCTTCGACTTCAACAATCGTTGAACTCGTTCCTCCAACAATATTGCCCGACTTCAGAATAATTGATTTGACTTTCTCAAACAACACTCCTGTTGAAGGAAATCCTTTGACAATCAACGCTCTTGTACAAAACAACAGCCTCTCAGTTTACAACGGAAGCCTAACAGTAGGATTCTACAATTCGCTCGGAATGATAACCCAAACAACACAAGTAGTCTCAATCTCGGCCGGCGGAACAGCTCTAATATCCGGGGCATGGAACACTACAGGACAAGCTGGAGTAAACAACGTAATGGTTACAGCGGATGATGGAAACCTTGTCGGCGAAGAATCAGAAACAAACAACGATGTCAACAGAACAATCATAGTCGCTCCTGCAGCATCAATAGTTGCGCCAGGATACGATCTTGTAGCATCAATAATATCAGTTACTCCATCTTCAGTATTTGACGGAAACATAGTCACACTTGATGCAAACGTTGTATCCTACAACGCTTCAATAATGGGGGTAAGAGTAACATTCACAGTTGATGGGGTAGATGTTAATTCAAGAACACTCACACTTGTAAACGGCATAGGCCAGAATATTTCATTTACTTGGAACGCAGTTAGCGGAACACACACGCTTGCAGTAATAGTTGACTCAGCGTATGTATTTGATGAGAATAATGAAACAAACAACGCTCCATCAGTAGTGCTTAACGTTTCTCCAGCCGGAGGAATCGTTCCAAACGGATACAATCAAACAATAGTGACTTACATTTACAACGGAACTACACCTACAATAGATGAAGAAATACCTGAAGACACAAACACTCCTACTGAAGAAGATAATAATAACAATGACGGGGAAATAATCGCTGCTCCTGATGACACTAGCCCGCTTGGACAATTATTCCTTTCACTTGCAAACCTTCCAAAGGATCAAAACACTTCCGCTTTCACAGCGCTTTTCGCGCTCATAACAACCCCTGAAGGAATGGGTGTTGTTGGAATGGGCTTCATAATACTTGTTTTAGTAATTGCGGCAATAGCATTCTTTGTATTAAATGCTGCTCCAGTTGCTAGCGGCCTTAAGAAAAAATAAAACAGCTTTTTTCTAAAAGATCCATTAAAACACCCAAAAAACCCCTGTTTGGAATCCTAATTTTATACCTGTACTAGGTTCGCATTTTCTAGGGCAAATGTTATTAATGGGGGGACACTTATGTATAGTGCCTTTAGAAAAGTGCAGGAAATCGAAAAAGAGGGTGATATGATGAGTCTTGTAACTTTAACATTCAATAGCGCAAATAACGCAACTAGTGGTGGCGTTGGAAGAGGAAAAATCAAGGTAATAAAAACAGAAAAGTTCTACGGAAGCGATGATCTTTGTGTAATAGGAAAGCTTGTCGAAGGTGCCGTAGCAAAAAAGATGTTTGTTGCAGGAAAATGCGGCACATCAATAAACAGCGTTGAATCAAAATACGGCGACGGACTCTGCTCAAAAGAAGGGGCCCAAGTAGTGTTGATGATCTCCGGCGTTCAGAAGAGCGAGTTTGGAGAAGGTGCTGAAATAATGTTCGAAAGAAGCATTCAGGAACAGCAGAAGACAAAAGGAAGAGTAATAATAGCATAACTTTTGTAAAAAAAGTCATTTTCGTGCTTTAAAAGGCCCCTTGCCTGGTGAGGGGTCAATAAAGCTTTTATCTCTGCCTTAACCTAATTATGTAATGTTTATTTCAAAAGAGCAAAGGCCGTTCTTGTTCAAGGAAAGCACGTGGCATGAAACTCTAAAACTTTCCCTTTACGCCGTATTTCTTTTTGCAACCCCCCTAATACTAAGTCACCAACTGATTGTTGGAGTCATAGTGAACGCAATACTCATTAAGGCCGCGTTAAATCATAAAACAAAAAAAGTGTTCATTTTGGCGCTCATCCCAAGCCTGGGCGCAATTGCAAGCGGCCTGATTTTTGGCGCTAGTACAACCCAGTTAGTGTATTTGCTTCCTTTCATATGGGTGGGCAACATCATCTTGATGCATTTGATGAGAAAGCTATTCATGGAAGGAACTGTGAGATACTTCTCAACCTCAATTATTGCCGCACTCGCAAAAACATTTTTCCTATTCTTTTCAGCTATGATTCTTTTCACCTTCGGACTAATTCCTCAATCATTTTTAGCCGCATTTAGCATAGTGCAACTTGCGACAGCTTTAGCCGGAGCTGCAATAGTTGGATTTGCCCGAGTAAAAAAAGGCGCATACAAAGAATGAAAACCGCTGCGACAAAACAATACTTTTGGTGAAACAATGTTTATCGAACTTTTTGCATCTCTTCTTGCGATATCACTGATATCCTTTGTGGGGCTATTTACAATACGCCTTTCTCCAAAACAAATCGGCAAGTACTTGGAGTTTATGGTTGCTTTTGCAATAGGGGCGCTTCTTGGAGACGTGTTTATTCACCTTTTACCAGAACTTGCAGAAAAATCATTTTCTATTGATCTCTCCCTCACAGTGCTTGCCGGGATTGTGACTTTCTTTGTCCTTGAAAAAGTTGTTCACTGGCACCACTGCCACCATCTAAGTCATGGCAAAAATTGCACTTCGTTCACTTCAATGAGCCTTATGGGCGATGTGCTCCACAACTTCATTGATGGAGTAATACTTGCCGGAGCATTTTTGGTAAATCCAGTAGTGGGGTTTTCCACCGCGGTGGCGATCGCGCTTCACGAAATTCCCCAAGAGATAGGGGACTTTGGGATTTTGCTAAAAGGCGGATTCACAAAATCAAAAGCAATGCTGTTCAATTTCCTTGTTTCGCTTACAGCATTTGCAGGAGCAATATTTGCCCTCATATTCAATAATTTAGTTGCAGGTCTGACTCCTTATTTCATTGCTTTTGCAGTAGGAAGTTTCCTTTACATTGCAGGAACGGATCTTTTCCCAGAACTTCACAAAGGTTTCTCCGCAAAAAAATCGGTGCTGCAGCTGTTCTTCATCCTTTTGGGGATAGGGATTATGGCCTTGTTACTTTTAGTTGCAGAATAATTGATTAATTCGTTAAAAAGGTTTTTTTGACTCGTACTTTTCAACTTTCTTCTTTATTTTTTCCAGCGTTTCTTTTGAAGGAGCGATGTGGGTGTTATTCAGGGCTTCCTTAAGAGTGCTTTTTGTTCCGCCATAATCATGTCCCGGCCAAAGCAAGAGCTCTCCATTCAAGGTAGCGAGATTTGTTAAAGATTTAAAAAGTTCTTCTTCATTTCCGCCGTACGCTGTTGTCCCTATTCCTCTTACAAATAAAGTGTCCCCTGTAAAAATATTTTTTCCGACAATATAGCAAACGCTGTCTTTTGTGTGCCCCGGGACAAAAATAATTTTCATTTCAAAACCGCATGTATCAAACCTTCCAGCGCATTTTTTCAGCTCTTCAAAATTTTTATAAGGTATTTTCTTGCCCTTAAAATGTTCCAATAGCTCCACATGGTCGGGATGAGCGTGCGTAGAAAGAAGGAGCTTTACTTCAACGTCATTTTTTTGAATGGCTCCCTCAATTTTTGCCAAATCTCCTGTAGGGTCAATGAGCACAGCTTCTTTTGAGTGATTTTTTTCCCCAATAACAAGATAAGAAAAGTTTTTGTCAAACCCGCCAACGCTTATTTGCACCACTTTTGCCATATTTGAAGTGTCCAGCGAAAACCTTTTATTGCCTAAAACACTTACTCTGAGGTATGAATTGGGTAAGATTTGGTTTGGCAATAATTGTTGGCGGAATGCTAATATCGATAATATCAATGCTATTTTCAAACATCACAACGGCAGTTTCCCCTTATGATGTGCTCTCTCTTGGCGGAATAAGAAGCATAACAGATCCTATAATGATTCTATACTTTGCATACCCTTTCGTTTTGGCATTCATGATGGTTTTAGCTTACGAGTACCTCAAGGACGCCTTTAGGGGAAGCGCAAATAGGAAGGCTTTCATGCTTGCAGCAGTTACATTCATGCTTGCTGAAATTCCAAGTGCATTCATGGTGTTCGCCAGCATGGACTATCCATTGGGATTTTATGTTGACGGAGTAATTGGCGGGTTCTTGTACATGCTTGTTGCAGCAAAAGCAATAGTTTGGGTAATTGACGGCAGAACTGCAAAAAGCAGTGCGAGCGCAGTAAAACACCAAATTGGCATAAAACGAAAAAAGTGACCCATTCTAAATCTTTTTAATACTTCCCTAGTAGAACTTTTTTAGGAAGACAAATATTTGCCTTGATCGTCCAGTGGTCTAGGATTCACCCCTGTCACGGGTGCGACCCGGGTTCAAATCCCGGTCAAGGCGCTCTTCTACATAATGAGTGGTGTTCGTTTTTGACTAGACGCCATTTGTTATTAATTTTTTCATAAAGTTTTTTCCATTCAAGAGTTCCGTCGTAGGTACCAAATTTTTTAAACACAAACAGGGCATCTAATAACTTTTTTTGTTTTCTAATAATTGAAAACCCTATTTTTTTACAGAACTCTTCAACGTTTCTAATTTTGTTGATGTGCAATCCAAAAACGTCTTTTGTTCTAGTTATTAGGCGACCATCAATTGTAGAATCCTGGTCGCCAGATTTGTGATTAGTATAAATTGTTGAGCTAATGTCATATTTTCTATAAATTAAGTCTTTTGAATAAAAAAGTAAATTTATATTTGTACTGGCTGCAATGCAAACGCTAACAGAAAACTTATTAGTGGCGCGTATTGCTGGGCACCCTTCCGAATCAGCAAGTCCTTGGATAAATTCTGCAGGGTGTTTTTCAATGAAAGGTTTTCCCGTATCAAGATTTTCCTTAACCCCCTTGATGAAAAAATATAGTTCCTTGCTTCTTATATTGGCTTCATAAATGCCTGACTTGCACCAGTGGACGGGATAGGGTTGTTTTTTTCCCAAAAGCCTTGAAACGCATTCCGAAAATTTTTCTACAAATTCCTTGTCGATTGCTCCGAGATGAATGCAGTAGTCATGATTCTTTTCGTGGCGCGAAATTGCACCATCCCCAAACATCACCCCTAATACATATGCAAGTTCTTTGCTGGGGATTGCTTCAAAAGAATTTTTTCGCGAAGTGAAGTTCTTTTTTTTGTTGCGCCAATAGGAAAGGGTGCCAAGCGAGATGCTTATGCCTTGCGATGAAAGCCAGTTCCTTATTTTCTTGTATCCAAAACCGGAATCTCTTAGTGCGAGAACGTTTGCATAAATCTCCTGTTGATCACTAACCTCAAAATCAGAGAATCTTTTCATTTAGATAATGCCGTAAAAGATGCTCTTAATTAGTTTTGTAGGTTCTGCGCCGGTAATTTGGCGTTTTTCTTTAGGATTAAAAATGCAACGTTGCAATAGGTTATTATGAAAGCCCCAGAACTCATGATGCCGGCCGGCTCGTACGACACCCTCAAAGCGTCTATAGTGAACGGCGCAGATGCAGTGTATTTTGGTTCGGGAAAATTCAACGCCCGATTAAACTCAAAGAATTTTGCTACGCATGAAGAGCTAAAACAAGCAATAGATTTTCCTCACTTTTTTGGAAAAAAAGCTTATCTTGCGATTAATACTTTGGTAAAAGACAATGAAATGGTCGAAGCTCTTTCTCTTGCAAAAGAAGCCTACGAACTCGGAGTGGATGCAATAATTGTACAAGATTTAGGATTCATGTTCGCAGTAAAAACTCTTTTGCCAAATTTAGAGCTTCACGCTTCCACCCAATGCACCTGCCACAGCGTTAAGGGCGCAGAACTGCTCGCCGATCTTGGAGTAAAAAGAATAGTTCTTGCAAGAGAACTTTCGCTCAAAGAAGTTAATGCGATTAAAATCGCGATGGACAAGCGAGATGTTGAAATAGAAACATTCGTCCACGGCGCATTATGCTTTTCTTATTCCGGCCAATGTCTTTTCTCAAGTTTTGCATTCAATAAATCCGGGAACAGAGGCCAGTGCCTCCAGCCCTGCAGAATGATTTACTCTTTAGAAGAAGAAAAAACAAAGCAAAAAAAGAAAGGATATTTGCTTTCAATGAAAGACCAAGAGATGGTTGGAAAAATGTCTCCTCTTGTAGAGGCCGGCATTGATTCGCTAAAAATAGAAGGAAGACTAAAAGGCGTTGGATACTGCGCAGCAGTGGCAAAAGCATACCGCCTCGCAATAGATGCTGCCATTGGGAAAGGAAAAGGTCCAAGCGCAGAAGACATAAAACTAATGAAGATAGCGTTTCTTCGCGACCATAACGCTGGATACATGTTTGAAGAGCCGGACATGGTTTCAACCGACGGACCCGCAAGAAAAGGAATACTTGCAGCAGAAGTCATTTCATTTAGGGACAAGATGCCTTTAGTAAAATTAGAAGAAGATCTTTCAGCAGGAGAGAAGCTTTCCGGAATAAAGGATGATGATGTTTGGGAATTCTTGGTAATAAAAATGATGAAGGGGCAAAAAGATATTTTCCACGCGTATAAAGGCGAAATAGTTTCGCTCTACCTTACTGCACGGCCTTTCCTTGATTTGCATCAAAAATTGTATTTTACTTCAAGCAAGAGACTTGACAATTTTGCTTATTCCTCAATAAAGGGTGCGAAGAGAAAGAAATATTCGGTGAATGTCAGCGCTATTGAAGGGCAAGAACTATCCGCCGAAGTGACAATCGAAGGCAAAAAGATTAGTGTGCTTTCTGGATTTAAGGCGGAGCAATCGAAGACCGCATCCACCAGTGAGGGAATGCTTAAAGAAAAATTATTCAAGGAATCAGAGTTTTTGGAGCCGGAAGAATTTGCTTGCGTCATAAAGGGAAATCCATTCCTCCCATTAAGCATACTTAAAAAATTCAAGAACACTATCCTTTCGACCGCGGAAGATTCTTTCTTTGAGAAATATAGGCGCGATGCGGGAAAAGATTTTGAGGAAAGAAAAAACAGGCTCATCAACCACGTTCTTCTTCCACCTTCGCCCACTTCATCAAATGAAATTAATTTTGCGTTCTTTACGGATAAAGATCCTGCAAAGTTGCTTGTACGAGATTTTACAAAAAAACCCGTCACTTCAATAGTGCTCTATGAATCAATGGGTGTGAAAGGAGTGGAAGAAGCGACTAAGAATTTTCCAACAAAAAAGATTCTTATAAAATCCTCAAACATCCAGCATGATTTGGAACTTGAAAAATTTGATCAACATTTTGTTTCAAAACAAATTCCGGTGGTTGTTTCAAACCTTGGCGCACTTAAACTTGCAATTCTTTCTAAATCAGAGTTTTGGGTTGACAGGGAACTTAACATTTTCAACTCGTTTTCCATAAAGCTGATGGAAAAGCTTGGCGCAAAAAAAATAATTCCTTCAGTTGAACTTTCGCTTGAAGAACTAAAAAAACTTTCTTTGAGAGAACTGTTAATCCCCTTGATATATTTTTACCCGCTTCTAATGACTTCGCGCGCTTATGTAAAAAATAATCCTTTCAATAAGGGTTTGCATGAACTTGAAGACAGAAAAGGATTCAAGTATCATACAACCATTGATGAGCACGGATTATTGAGAGTCTATAATCCGGTGCCGGTTGACATGGCTTTTGAAATGGAAAAATTCTCGGATTTCTTGATGCTGGGTGTGGATGTTTGCAGTTCAAACGAAGCAGAATCAATAACAACTATTGAATTTGCTTCAAATAAACTTGGCGGAAAAGGGGCTTCAAAGTCTTCAAAGTTCACTCGCGGTCACTTTGATAAGCCCATAGAGTAAAACCTAAAAAATTAGGGTTTATTTTTTAAAAAAATTAGTTGATAGAAGCAAATTTTATGCTTCTATCATTTTCTTAAGATCTATTTTCTTTATTCCTATAACAAGCTTTCCTGAAGCTTTTCCGCTGATAAGTTCTCCGCTAAGTGGAGTGAATCCGGAGCTTGAAACAAGCGCGTTCATCTTTACGGTTACTTTGTCCCCTTTCTTCTGGATTTTTCCGCTCATGGCGTCTACTTCAAATTCGGCTGTGTTTGATACATTGTCTATAGTTCCTTTGCGTCCGTGACCTATAAGGTTGAATTTCTTCATTGCGCCCTTAGCGCTAACTACCATTCCGTAACCTATATCATTCTGCTTAGTAAAGTCCTCTATTGCGTTAAAGATATCTTCGCCATCTTGAACAATAAGTGTCAATGTTTCTGTCATAATTCGCCACCAAACCCAGCCCGCTAAAAATAAAACAAACGGACTAACAGACTCTTCTTCCAATCATTTAAAATAGTCATCTAAAACGAGCGGTTTTATCAAAAAAACCATTTAACTTATACATAATATATTTGTGTTTTTTAAAAAAAGAAGAGGATTATAGGTTTTGTTCACTCTTTTGCCTTTATTGCGGAGTAGGTTTGCACTTTAAGCCCTGGCATTTTCCATGCGTCGGAAGCCATCCCCGCTTTTATGCAAAGTTCTGTTAAGAATTCCTCTTTTGTTTTGATTTCTTCCCAAACGCTTGGCAAAAACGTCGCCGAATAGTAACCTCTTCTAATTATGAGCCCGTCAACTCCCTGCTTGATTTTTGCGAGAAGGTCATTTGGGCCCTCAAACTTGAGTTCAACAGGATCCGTAAGCACCGAAACTTCTATTTTTATTTTTTTTAATTCGCTTTCGTCAAGCGCCGGGAATCTCGGATCATTAAACGCTGCATTTACTGCATTTTCAATTATATCAAGATAAAGTTCTTGCACTGTCTGCAAATGTCCTATGCATCCTCGGAGCTGTTTGTTAATCATCAGCGTAACAAAGCACGCTTTTCTTGAAATAAGTTTTTTTGGAACCTTGTCTTTCTTGGGGTCAATTTTCAATTTCGAATTATTTTCCAAAAAATACTTTATAGATTTTCTCGCAAGCGTTACGCAGTACTTTTTTTCCTTATCACTCAGGTAAAACTGCTTATGCAGTTTTACATCTTGAAAAGTCCTCTTAGACTTTTCAATCAACGAATACGATTGAGGCATAACCCACCACTCCTGATTTGTCTCCGGCAGTATCTCCAGAATTTCTATAATCCAAAAGTATCGGCGTCCATTTTCTTTTTTTTGCGAGCACGAGTATTGCACCAATCCCAATTATTCCACACGCATCACCAATTCGCAGAAGCTCTTCTACATCAATATCCATAATCGTTGCAATAGTAGCGTTATCTACTTTTTTTGCAATATTATATTCCAAATAATGGCTTAGGTCCGAGCTTGCGATTAGAACCATTTCTTTTCCCGTCCTTGAAAGATCCTTTTCAACCAGCATTGCGAGTTCTTCAGGACTTACGTCGCCATAAATTATTGGGGTTAAAGTGAATTCGTCAAGTACGCTTTGAAGAAACGGAACCTGAACTTCAAGCGAGTGCTCAAGATCTCCCTCGATAACATGCATATCTCTAGCTGGGGTGATATCAACAAGCCCCAAAGGAGTGCTCCACTTTCCGCTGAAAGTATGCGCACCATCAATATATGTCTGATGAGATGGCCCGAGTAAAATAACTTTTTTTGGATTAGTTTTTTTGAGCGCATTATACCCTGCAGCTGCCGTTGGGCCTGAATAAATATATCCTGCGTGGGGCACTATCATTGCTCTTATGTTTTTTGGGTTCACTTTCGCTTTTTTTATCGCAAGTTCAAAATCATTTTCTTTGAGGAGTTTTGAAATCATTGCCAAGAGCTCTTTTTTTCCCGCTGGATAGAAGGAGCCCGCGTACTGTTCATGCCTCACTTGCTTTGTTTCCATCTGCACTATACTTGGACTTTGAGGAAAATAAGCTTTATGGTTAAAGGGTTTTTGGCAAATCAAAATATCCCTTCAATTTTTTCGCCGCACACGCCGCACTTTCCTTTTCCTTTTTTTATAACCAGTTTGTCGTATTCTGTGTAGTAAGATTTTCGTTTTATTAGCAAAGAATTGCAGTGCGGACAATGTGTGCTTTCAAGTCCCTCGTTAGAAAGATTTCCGCCATATACAAATCTAAGTCCAGCCTCTTTTCCTATCTTTACTGCTTCCATTATTTCTTCTGATTTTGTTGGCGTTGGGTCAAGCATGTTGTGCATAGGGAAAAAGGAAGTCACATGCCACGGAATGGATTTGTCCACGCTTGCAATAAAGGATGCGATTTGTTTTAGCTCTTCGGGAGAATTATTTTTTTTAGGAATAAGGAGTGTTGTAAGTTCTACCCATATTTTCGCTTTCTTAAAATCCTTTATGCATGAAAGCACTTCTTCAAGTTTTCCTCCGCAGGTCTTCCAGTAAAAATCCTCGTTGAAGGATTTAAGATCAATATTTATCGCATCAAGTTTAGTTTCTTTTTTTGAAAGCGCCTTGATTTGTTCTTTTGTTTCATATCCGTTGCTCACATAAATTGTTCCAAGCGGGCGCTCGTTCTCTTTCTTTTTATTCCCTTTTTTTGCCAGCTTAATAGATTCCAAATTATATTCTACAGAAATCGCCGGTTCATTATAGGTGAACGCAATGCTCTTGGCGTCAGATTTTCTTGCGATTGAAACAAAATCGCTTGGAGAAACACTTTTTAGTTTTGTAACAGCGCTCTCAAGCGCTGTGGCTTTCGTTGTTGAAATATCAAAGTTTTGACAAAAAGAGCAGCGAAAGTTGCATCCAAAAAAACCGATGCTCATTGTTGTAGATGCCGGCAAGTAATGAAAAAGAGGTTTCTTTTCAATAGGATCAAGACTAATCGAACAAGGTTTTGCGAAGGTGAGTAGAACAAGCTTTCCTTCAATATTTTTTCTTGCGCCGCAAATCCCAAACCCATTTTTTGCTATAAGACAGTAGTGCCTGCAGGCAGTGCATTTTACAAGTCCATTTGCGCTTTTTTGCGATTCAAAAAAAGAGTAAGCGCTCATGAGTATATATAATATATAAGAATATAATAAAGTTCCGACAAAACGAATCAAAAGATTATTGACAAAGGACCGGCAGAGTGGTTTTTTGGCCGGCCTCACGTCTTGATTAGGACTTTTATTTTTGCTAATTATCCTAGCAAACCTTTCTTTTTGATTTCAAGGTTGCCATCTATGTTTGAGGACCTGATTCTCTGGGATTCCATCGATCTTAGTTTCTTTCTCAAATAAGCAACTTCTTCATCAGCTTTCGCAATATCATTCATCAAGTCTCTAACATAAGCGTCATCGCCCAAGTTGAGCTTCTTCCTTCTATCAAGGTTTTTTTGTAAACTGTTTCGGAGCATGTTTGCCCTGTCAAATTTTACCTTCATATCATCGAATGCTATATCTACCATTTTAACCACCCTTTCTACACTTTATTATAAATCAAAAGGTTAAAAAAACCGTGGAAAAGGCTCATTTGTTCCAAAGAGCCTCAAAAAACAGCTTTTGGCTTAAAACTCCCAAAAAAGCAAGATTTAAATACAACAAAATTTACTAAACTTGATTGTAATATGAAACAGTTGTCAATCATTTTTCTTTTTGCTTTGCTGCTTTTGGCGCCCATAACTTTTGCTGTCGATTCAAGTTCCACAGCAGCATGCGTTCTTGATTCCTTACGTTGCAGTCCAGAATTCAATGCCTATGACAAGTGCATCGATTATAATAACGTTGCCACGTGGGTGCTAAAGGATTACTGCGCCGAAGATCAAGGGTGCTATGATGGAAACTGTTTTGAGAAACAGTGCGAGCTTGGTGCAATTCGGTGCACTCCGACTTCAAGCGGACTTGCCGCAGGAACTGACATTTGCAAATTCTACGACAACAAAATACAGTGGCTTCAGTATAATTACTGCGAACAAGGGTATGTTTGTAGCAATGCTACATGCGTAACGGACCCTAATGCCCCTCAAAGAGTGACAAAAGAAATCAAGTGCATTTTCCAGGATTCTTCAACAACACAGAAATGCTACGTAAGCACAGGAGAATACTGTTCGGGCACTAATGAGTGTGCAATGAAAATTACCGGAGAAAAAGGGGCGAGAGTTGATATCAAAAGCTCTTGCGGAGATTCAGTGCAAGTAGTTTTAGATTCGGTTGGTCAGACAATCACTTTCTACTGCCCCCTTCGTACAAGCGAAGAGGTAAAATGCGTTTTTGAAGGATCGACAACCACTCAGAGCTGCAGCGCCTATGACAGCTACGGCACGCGAGTTTCCTGTTCTGGGGAAGAATCTTGCGTTGCAACAGTGAAGGGCGACAAGGGGGCTACAATCACATGGAAGAGCTCTTGCGGCGGATACGCTTACACAACTATTGATGGAGAAAGCGAATATGCTTCTTTTAGATGCAATGCTGAGGAAACAAAAGGAGTTCCTCTCTGCTCTGCGCTAGGAACAAAATCTGAAGGATGGTATGACTCATCCTCGGGATCACTACTCTCATGGGCTAATTGTAAGAATTGTTATGCAAAATGCTCAAGCGAAAATGGACTTGCTTACTGGTATAATAGTTGCACTGGAGAATTTATTTCAAAGAAAGAAGGTTCTTGTCCTTCATGCACAAGCGAAGGAAGCACAATGGCAGTTTACCCTGGAAACGAGTGCTGTTCGGGGCTTCACGCAATACCTACAACTTCAACTTCTACTAATTATCAAGTTACAACAACTTCCACTACTTCCATTACATCTTCATCAGCATATCCTACAGTAAGCAACATTGGAATAACCGGCGGATTCACTTATTACACTAGCTCAAATACTTCAGTATCAGGAGTAGCAAGTCCTGCAACTACTCCAACAGCAGCTACTACAATTGCAGTGCCCCGAATTGAAGAATGCCAAGCTCTTGTAGGCGCAAGCGTTTGTTCGCAATGCGGAAATGGAAATTGTGAGCCTTGGGAAAATTCATGCAACTGCAAGGCTGATTGTATTTCAACGCCAGTAAAAGTAAGGGAAAGTGCAAAGTGTCTTTTCTACAATACCGACTCACCGCAGAAATGCTATTCTGACAAAGGTTATTGTGTTGCTTGGCCTACAAAATGCAGTGTTCCTATAAGTTCTACTTCAATCCAGACAAAAACCATAGTGATTGATGATTCAAAAGAATCCACAGAAGTACTTGAATTATACACTCAGAATGAGGATTTGACCGAAGTTAAGTGCGCTGAAGAAGAATACACAGTTTGCGCAGTATATGATTACGAAGGAGATAAAGGAGAGAAAGTTGAATGGAAGAGCACTTGCGGCGGATACGGAACAACACTAATGGATGGGGAAAGCGAATACCTCAAGTTTGATTGTGCCCAGCGACCCAATGTTACTCCAAATTACAGATACTCCAAGTGGGAGTGCTATGATGGAAGCATCTCAAGTCAGGGCGGCGAATCAAGTTGCAAATCAAGCGAAACATGGCAGAAATCTGCTGAAGAATATTGCTCAAACAAGTGTTCCTCTGACACCAACAAATGCGGAGTGAATTCTTTTAGTGTTACAGAAGAATGTTATGATAATGCTGCATGTACGTTGGATTATAATCCAGTTTGCGGAGAACTTACAACTTGCGAAACCGAATGTGATTCATCTAAATCTGATTTAAATAGCACATGCGTAGAATCCTGCACAAAACAAAAGCAGACTTATGGCAATAAGTGCGCGCTTGAAGTTGCAAAGGCCGAGTTCCTCTACAATGGCGCCTGCGAAGACAAAAAATTCTGCGGAGGAATAACAGGCGCAACATGCCCAACCGGATATTCCTGTCTATATGACGGCAGTTACCCTGATGCTGGCGGAATATGTACTAAAGAATGCTACGCTCAGGACCTTGGGACAATAAAATTGATCAAAGAAAAATGCGTTAATGGTGCGGGCAAAGTTGTGATAAATCCTAGCGCAGGAAACTGCCTTGAATATTCCTGCATAGATGCAAATGCTGTGTGCACAACTGATGTTACAATAGAAAATTATGATGAGTGCGCAAACAAAGGAGGAAAACTCATAATAAAGAAAGACGAACAAAACTGTATAACGCTCATGCAATGTGTTGGTATTGGAAGAGATGTAAATAACGTAAAAGTTCCTGATGCAGCAAAACTCTTAGAACTCGCATTGAAACTTGAAGATTTGAGAATAGAAATGGACAAGCTAATCTCAAAATTCGAAGCAATAGCTGATTATTACGAAGGAACAGGCGACACAAACAGGGCCCAAAAGTTTAGAGACATTGCATCACTTTTCACACAGGCCCAGGGCGAGATTGATGCTATAAAACAGATAATGAAAGACAACGTAGGTTCATTTACAGAAGCCGATGCCATAGAAATAAGGACAAAAATACTTTACATTAAAGAGACCATCTTCAAGGACGCATTATTGAAGATGCTTGAGGACTAGAGGTGAACAAGATGAAAGCAATTATAGCTATTATCGCAGTACTCCTGATTGGCGTGCTCATGCTTAACGGCTGCTTCGGACCCGATCAGACATTAACGCCCGACACGAACACGATTAAGGTTACTAATGAAGATGAAGCACAAAAAACTCTTACCGATGCTTCTTCAGACATAAGCGGAGTGGCTAGTTCGCTTGACGAACTTGACGGCGAACTTGCGGGCAAGTAGACTTAACGCAAGGAAATTAAACCCTCTTTAGCATTAATTCAATACAAATGGCTTCAACAAAAACCTATTTTCCGCAAGAATTCTTAGACAAATATTCCTCTTTCCTTGGAAAAGGATGGGAAGAATTCTTTGCAACAATCTCAAAAAAACAACCAAAATGCTTTTGGGTAAACACGGCCAAATCAACTCCTGCAGAAATAATAGAATCGCTTTCAAAGAAAGGAGTGAAATTCTCGCAGCTCGCGTTTGACGAGCACGCATTTTTTATAGAAATGGAAAAACCCGGTGACCTTGAGGAATACAAATTCGGAAAAATTTCACTGCAGGAAAAAGCCGCGATGATGCCCGCCGCAGCGCTTGCCCCAAAGAAAGGAGACAAAGTGCTTGACGCATGTGCTGCGCCCGGGATGAAGACTCTCCAACTCTCAAATTTTGTTGGAGCTAAGGGAAAAGTGATTGCATGCGACGTCAATTCGGAACGATTCAAGTTTCTCTGCTCGACAATCTCAAAGTTTGGCCTTGCGAACGTTGAAGCAATAAGATGTGACTTTAGAAACCTTTCAAAAAAAGGAATGAAGTTTGACAAAGTGTTGCTTGACGCACCATGCTCAAGCGAAGGGCTAGTAAGAAAAGATTTTGATGCGCTGCGCGGATGGAGTTTAGATTTAGTAAAAAGAAAATCCGAAGAACAAAAAAAACTCATAATATCCGCATTTGATTTACTAAAAGAAGGCGGAGAAATGGTGTATGCAACTTGTTCATTCGCTCCTGAAGAGGACGAGGATGTTGTAAGGTATTTACTTATGCAGCGACAGAACGCCAAAGTTATTCCAGTGGAACTTACGGGGATAAAGATACGCGACGATTATTTGTGTTCTGATTGCGTGAGATTATACCCTCAAGATAATGACACGCAACAGTTCTTTTTTGCGAAGATAAAAAAAGAATAAGCCTCGGATGGGAATCGAACGCACCACGCTGCCAACTCCGTTTGGCGAGGGAGTCTCGCTTCTTTTTGGTCGCTCGACAGAACTGTTAAGCCTCGGATGGGAATCGAACCCACGACCTACTGCTTACGAAGCAGTCGCTCTACCGCTGAGCTACAGAGGCGGGGCCGCCATGCCGGCCCGCGTCAAGTGTGCCTTCCCTTAGGGAAGTCACTGACTTTGCTTGAACTTTTTTTAAGGAATTATTTCTGCGCAATTGTATTTTAAAAACTCAAAATCTTCTTTTTTTATTTTCTTTGCTTTCAGGAGGAATTCAATCTTTGGCGCGGCTTTTTCCATTTCCTGTATTAAGTGCCTTGTTGTTGCGCAAACTTCTAGGATTCCTTTCTTCGGCCACACAGGGTGGAGGTTTGAATAGAGGCATCTTCCTCCACACAAATCAAAATATTTGCATGAAGGGCAAGGCTCGCCGATGGTTAATTTGAAAGGCAGATCCTTGGGTTCGGTTTTGCTTATGTCTCCTAAATAATTTTCGCTGATGCCGGACATTATGGGGCAAGTGCTGAGTTTTCCGTTTGGAAGAATAGTGAAATTGCCAATCCCGGAACCGCATCTCAAATAGTATCTTGTCCCGTAAAGCAAAGAATCAATTATTCCCATGAAAGGGTAGAGTCTCAAGACATTTCCTTTTTTCATTTCAGAAATCCAGTAATCTGCGAGTTTTGAAACACCCTTGTTGTATTTCTTGCTCCAGTTGGTGAAATCCCTCTTCTCATAGTCGTGCCACATGTTCGCGTCAAGCTGCCAGTGAATTGAAGTGAACTTAAAATCAGGATTATCCAAAAGCCACATTATGTCAGCGTAAAAATCAGTCGGCTCTTCAACAGCCATTCTTGCAATAAGTTCTCCCTTGAACCCGTTCTTTTTTATCAGCTTCAAGTTTGCAATTAACTTTTCATAAGTGCCTTCCCCGCGATTAGCATTAGTTATTTCTTTCCCGCCATCAATAGAAACAAGTATGGTGTGAAACCTGTTCACATATTTTGCAGGAAGCTTGTCGAGCAGAGTTCCATTTGTCTGAATCAAAAAGTTGTTCACCGTCTTATATTCTGCCTGCGAATCCATCACTTCCATTATGAAAGGGATGTTAAGGAGCGGCTCTCCGCCGTAAAATATGATGCTTATTGGAGGACTCTTGTCTCTCTTAAAAAATGAATTTAATTGAGCCATTGTGTAAGTCGGCTCGGAAGGAACCGATTCAAAGCAAATGTCTGACTCGGGTTCCGAGAATGCCTTGTCTCCGCAGTACTTGCAACACAAGTTGCATTCGGGCGTAGTGATAATATGGTATATCATAAATGAACTTGCGGAGGAAGCTATTATAAGAATTAAGTTTGGCTTGATTTTTTGTGTAAGGGGCTAATCAAAGTTTCTTGAGAAATTCAACCCTTTTGTGAACTTCTCAACACCGATATGGGTTTTTCCCGCTTTTTCGCGCTTTGCAAGATTTCGGTAAACTATTACTTTTCTCTTCTTCAAGTAGGTCGGGAGTCTTGAAGCGACTCCGTTCCCGCCGATGCACCCTCCGTCGCAATAAAGTATATCATAGAAAGTTTTGTCAGGGTGCTTTGAGAAGAGCTCGGCTAAATTGTTACACCCGTCGCAGGCAACGATTTCATTCTTTTTCAGGATGTCTTTTGAGTGAAGAGTGGCGCTTAATCCTCCGCTTAGTGGATAAACTTTGGTGTAATCGTTGTAAAATGAATCAAATTTATTGCCAACGCCCTTTTTGCTTTTCGGTTTTTCTTTCGCCACAATTTGTTTCATTTCGGTGAAAGTAACAGTGCAATCAATCAACGGCTTTTTCTTGTAAATGTATTTCTTTGCCTCAATTCTTTTTGCAGAACATGGTGCGAGGAAAACTATTTTGTGCTTTGGGTGATGCTTTTTCATTATTTTTGCCATCGCAATCATGGGGCTATCAAAAGGCATCAAAAATCTTGCAAGATCAGGGTGCTGTGACTTGACAAGTGCAACGGAAGATGGGCAAACTGAGGAAATGAACTTGTGTTGCTTGTTCTTGTGGGTCTTAATGTACTCGTGGTAATTAAGGTTCACCATTTTTGCTCCGAAAGTGAGCTCGGTTACAAGATCAAAACCCAGCCCTTTCATTAGCGGTACAAAATTCTTGTAGTCAAAATCAACTACAAAGGAGGGGGCGGCCATGAGAATGACTTTTTGAGCCTTTTTGGACTTAACTTTGCCCGATTTTCCAAGAAGCTTAAGCAAGTTCCTCTGGCTTTCATTATATGCAAAGAGGTCAAGGTTCTCGTACATGCTTAGAGGGGGCATTTTGTAGTATTTATTAATTTGTTTTGAAAACCAAACTTCCCAGATAGTATTTTAAACAAGCTCAGCATACTCTTACTAATACCTTTAGATAATGAAGAAGTGAATATCATGAGACTAGTTGGAATACTTGCGGCATTTTTGCTTCTCATCTCTTTTGTCTTCGCTGGAACCGTGGTGGTAACCTCTCCTAATGGGGGCGGTAACTATAATTCAAACTCTTTAACTCTTGATTTCAATGTTTCGGGATACTTAGCTGGAGAGACTGCCCTAATTTACTACGACGCAGATGCTTCTTCACCAAGCACTTTCATAAATACTCTCACTCTTAACGGCGGGTCATGCGACGATGCTGATATTTCAGACAACACTGCATGCCACTATACTTGGGATATAACCGCAATACCTGATGGATATTATTATTCAAAAGTTGTAATTGTTTCAGATTCTTCGTTTGATTATTCTGCCACTTCATACGCATTAGACAAGAATGGTCCAATAGTTTCAAATCCAAACCCTGGTGATTTGAACTGGGTGAACCCTCAAATAAGATTGATCTCAATTTACATTAATGATTCAGTTTCAGGCGTTGATGCAAACACCATAAACTTCAAATTTGATGGTGCCGACTATAATATACTCCATTCCGAAATAGATTACAATGCGACAAGCGGACTTTTGGATTTTAACGCTTCGGGCTTAGCGCTCACAGACGGATCAGCCTATGATGTTAACGTTGATGCAAACGATTTAGCAGGCAACATAGCTGCAAGATACAATTATCAAGTTAGAGTAGATGCAAACAATCCGGGGGCATCAGTAGTTGACGCAACAATAACTGACGTTTGGGTTCCATCGGACTCAATTTCTGTAGCATGCAATGATTTAGGCGGATCGCCATGCAGCACAACAAAATACTATTACTTTCAAGAAAGCAGCATATTGGCAAATTGTCCCTCGACAAGAACACTTTACACTAATACAACACTTACAAACACAATTACGCTCGCAACCGACGTCAACAAATATCTCTGCCTTTGGGTGGAAGATGAAGCAGGCAATCACGACATAGACATTTCCGGAAAAAGAATGATGGTTGACGCTACCTTGCCAATTCTTAGTGCAAACAATTTATCTGGATGGAAAAACACCGCACAAGTTGTAACGCTTACTTGCTTTGACAGCGGAATTTATGACACAAACGTTTCAGGATGCTCCAATATTGGGTGGGATGGTAACGCTCTCTTTAGCTCTTCATCCGCACAAAACGGCATTTCTTCAAACGGAACAAGCCTTTCAACTTTCACAACCGATCTCAACTTCAATCTTGAAGGAGTATTCTTCCTTGATTATAATGCAACCGATAACGCAGGAAATTCTGTTGATTCGAATTTTATAATGATGATGGACTTCAACGCTCCAACCGGCCTATTACTTGATATCGCATCATTCAACGGAACAGGATATGATTTCACTGGATTTGGATATACAAATGATGTAACTCCCGATCTCAATATTTTTGCTTACGATGTGACAAGCGGAATTGCTGGGATGCAGTTCTCCTGCGACAACAACAATTGGTCGCCACAGGTTGCTTACGCAACTACTTACGCTGATTTCAACATAGCTTCAGATTCGAACGGATGCTCCCCGCTTGACGGAAACAAAACAATATACGTGAAATTTATCGACAACGCAGGAAACTCTGCAGTTGCTTCCGACTGGATCTTCCTTGACAGAGTTCTCCCAACACTCTCTTCAAACCAAAGCCCTACATGGGTCCTATCAAATGACACAGTTTCAATAAGTTGCAGTGACAATAACGCAGGCTGCTACACTACAATGTACAATCTTGACGACAACACCCTTGCAGGAATAAATTACATCGGGTGGACAACTTATATTGCCGGTCTTGCATTCACCGCTGATGGAAATTATGCTTTGGATTACAACGCAATTGACAGAGCAGGGAACGTAAGCACAACATACACGGTATTTGTTCTCATCGACAAAATCGCTCCGATAACCTCAGTTTTGCCGATAGGTTGGCAGAATGCTGATTTTAACGTAACATTTTCCTGCCCGGATGGAAACGGAAGCGGGTGCAAGAAAACTTATTACCTACTCGACACAAACCCTGGCGCAGGAGTATCATACATTGACGGAAACTTCATTGATTACAATGTTTTAGTTCCAATAACAATTTCGACAGACGGAAATTATGAGATACAATACTATTCGACAGATAATGTTGATCACAACGAAACTACAAATACAACTTATCTGTTGATTGACAAAACAGATCCTGCTTCATTCACTTCATCAAATCCAACTGCAGCGGATTTTAATCAGGTAAGATCTGATTGGAATGCATCAAGCGACGCATTAAGCGGAATGAATTCTTACAATGTGTTTAGAGCGAACTCAAACGACCTCAACAACTGGACGCTAATAGCTACGCTCACAAGCGCCGACCTCAACTACACTGATACAAATTCAGGCGACGGACTTACAAAAGACACTAATTATGCTTACTGCTACAAAATACAAGCTATTGATGTTGCCGGGAACGATACAAACTCAGCTTATACATGCACTTGGCTTGAAAGCGTTGCTCCTTTGATGCTTTCTTTATCAGCAAGCGTTTCAACATCAAGCGTTACACTGAATTACTCGGCATCAGACATAAATGGTTCGGGCGTAAAGGGTTACTGGGTAAAGAAAAACAGCGACTCATGGATTTACACAGCACTCACATCATACACTTTCTCAAGCCTTGCGAACGGAGATTATAATTTCTTCGTAATGGCGTCAGATTATGCAGATCATAACTCAACTGATATGAATACCGCGGCAACAGTTGCAGTAAGTTCAGGCGGGGGCCCTAGTGGGGGCGGCTCAGGGGGCGGCGGAACGGGCGGATCAGGCACAATAGTTGCATCTGACAGCAATTCAAGCGACACAAACGCACCAAGCGCAATAGACACTAACTCGGGAGACACTTATGTTACTTCAACACAAGGCGAAATAAACAATGATATAGTAAGTGAAGGAGACGGAACATCATATGTAGGAACAGGAACTGCGGGCGATACACTTACAACAGAAAGCACTGACACTAATACTCCCGTAACTGGATTATTCGGTGCATTTGATTATGCGGGGATTTTCGGAATATTAGCGGTCCTTATTTTGGCGGCGATTCTAGTTGCATACTTCGTGCTGTCCGGTAAAGATTGGACTCCACCGACAGCTGCTCCAACAGAACTCCCAAAGAAAAAGTGGGAATTTGTAGAGAAAGAAGAATAAAACTCTTTTTTTATTTTTTAATTTTTCAAAAAGAAGTTAAATATTAGGCTTTCTTTCTCTTAAAACAAAAACCTTATCTTTCGGCCTTGCTCGGTCAATAAGTTTTATTCCAACGAGTTGTCCCTGCTTTCCTTCAGCTATCTTTTGATGCTCTATCTCCATTGATTCAATGGTTTGTTCAATGAAGGTTGTTGTTCCTTCGATTAGAACCTTGTCTCCAACTTTAAGATCGTCAAACAGTTTAATTTCAGCAACCATCGGCTTCACATAATATTTCTCTATCACTCCAACGTTCACTCTTTTCTGTGTTTGGCGCGAGCCCTGGTGTGCAGTGATATCCTTGTCGTCAGGAGTTTTGAAAAAGAATCCTTCCGAGAATTCCCTGTTGTAGGCCTTTGAAAGTTCCCTGTTCCAATGCGCAACCTTTTCAGGAGTGAATTTCTTCGCAGCCACAGCATCAATCGCTTCTCTATAACACTTAGTAACAATCGCAACGTAATCTGAAGGCTTTGTTCGCCCTTCAATCTTTAGCGAATCAACGCCTGTTGCAATTATCTTGTCAATGAATTGAATTGTTTTCAAATCCTTCGCTGAAAGGACAGTGTTTCCCTGCAAATGAACCTCTTTCTTAGAGAAGTCAGGCAAATCGCCATCCAAAAAGTATGCTCTTCTGCAAGGCTGGAGGCATTCTCCACGATTCGCACTGCGTCCGAAAAGTTCGTGACTCAAAAAACATCTTCCTGAAACAGAAATGCACATCGCGCCGTGCACAAAACATTCAATCTCAATTCCAATCTTTGAAGCCACTTTTTTTGCTTTCTTTATTTGTTCAAGATTAAGTTCGCGTGCAAAAATCACTCTCTTTATTCCAAGTTTTGCGTATTCCTTAAGCGACAGCGAGTTTGCAACCGAGGCCTGGGTGCTCATGAAGCATTTTAGTTTGTGCTTCTTTGCAAGAGCAAGAACTCCAAAGTCCCAAAGAATCACCGCATCAATGCCCGCTTTCTTTGCGGCGATTATGACTTTTTCAACTTCTTTCAGTTCTTCTTCAAAAATAATAGTGTTAAGCGCCAAATACCCCTTGACCTTGTTGTTGTGTAAGTATTTCATTAGCCCATTTAGTTCGCCAGCAGAAAAGTTTGTTCCAAGATCGCGCATATTAAATCCGCGCACCCCGAAGTACAATGCGTTTGCACCGTTCTTTATTGCTGCAGTTGCGCAAGGGTAGTCAGCCACTCCTACCAAAAGTTCTGGTTTACCACTCTTCTTTTTTATCATACAAAAACCCCATATCAAAAAGATTATATATGCGTGAGAAGTACCTATAAGCAGATATTGAATGTAAGATATTGAATAGTTGCTGTTTGTGATTATATGCCTAGTATTACTCCAAATTCGTTTAAGAACAAAAACTTTTTGGCTTTTGGGGTTGTTGCGGCGCTCATAATAATAGTTGTTCTGGTGGGGGGCGCGTTTTTTCTTTGGCAGCAAAACGAAATGGCCGGTGGGTTATCAGGAACAGATACAAATGCTACGCTTGAATATACTCAAGTACTTGTAAGCGGAAATGCTGTCACAACCGATTTCATGCCAATCGAAGGCGTTGAAGTTACCGTTAGCGACCTGAATGTAATTACTGATGAATATGGACATTATTCGTTTGCTCTTGATGCTGCTGACCAACAGATTATTTCATTCTCAAAGAAAGGCTTTGTTCCGACACACAAGTTGCTTGACACGCCCTATAACGGAGTCTTTGCAGTAGATGCCTTGATGTTTGAAGAAGAGGCCTTCCAGAAGGTCGATGACTCAAAAGACATTAATGTCGAGATGTCGGGTGCCGGTCTTGCGACAGGTCCCGACAGCTTCATTGTCAAGAGCGATGGCGCAAAACCATCTTCAGTCAATATTTCAATTACACCCTTTGATCCCACAGATGAAATACAGATCAAGGCTTTTCCAGGAGAATTCAGCGGAACAAGACTTGACGGCACGACCACTGGTCTTGAGACGTTCGGATTCGCAAAGCTCCAGGTAAAGGACGATGAGGGAAACAAACTCGATCTTGCTCCTGGAAAAACAGCCGACCTGAAGATTCCTATCGCAGACAGCGAAAAAGATTCTTCCCCTGACACAATACCTTTGTGGTACTTTGATGAGAACCAGGGGACATGGATAGAAAGGGGCGCTGCAACAAAGATCTGCACCGATAGCGAATGCTATTATGAAGGAAAGATTGATACTGTCGCATCCTATTGGAATTGTGACCAGGCTGAAGAAACGAGCAAATTTAAATGCGGTGGCGAACCGGAAGAAGGCGAAGAGGGGGGCGGAGATGGAGAGGGCAGCGAAGCTTCACCAGCCTCATCAAGAGAGATAGTGCGAATTCTATTCGCTAAATATTATCGTGGGCAATCCATGTCACAAATGAATTCCACGCTTGGAAGGAACATGGCCAATACAGCGGGAACTTTTTTTACACAGAAATTTCTAAAGAGCTTACCTGGCGGAGTAGGAGTTGCTGCGGATGTTGGCTTTTTGATGAATCAGATGGTAAACGATTATAAGGGCAGTAAGGATGCGGCCGGCAGGGCAGCCGCGATAGGGAAGACGCTTGCGGTCTGGGCTGCGGGCAAGGCTGCGAGCGCGGCTGGAGTAAAAGGAGTCTATGAAGGAGCAAAGTTTGCTTCTGCTCTTCTCAGCAACCTCAAGGATTATCTTGCGGCAATAATGAATAACTTTCCCCCAAAGCAATGTGTTGCAGAAGGATCCGATTACAAAGGCAAGTCATCCGCTCCTTTCTTTGGAGGGGGCTCAAGGAGTGGCGACCATACTATCACCGATCCAACAGGTAGAGGCGGGACTACTAGCAGTAGCGGAAGTTCGGATAACCAGAAGCCGCTTCCAGTGAAAAGCAATTCAAAGGTAAATTTGCACGTAGAAGGAATAGACCTAATAAGCGAGAGCTTTGAAGTGGATACTCCTCCCTCCGGAGAGACTAGCAGTGTTTCTTACCCTGATTATTCAGCAGTTTCAATACCTGTCGACTTCCAGCCCTCGGACGGCAGAGGGATGTCTTCAGTCAATATCAGTTTCATCAATGAAGAAGGAAAGGAAACTCAGCTAAACAAGATACTTTCACCAGAAATGCCTTTCGGATACTTCACAATAATGATTCTCTCTGGGAGATCCGGGAAGATAGTTATAACGGACCCAGTGAATAATTATGTTAAAGAATATGCAATATCTCCTTTAGATCCTGCGCAAGTGCTTTTGCTTGAAGAACAAGATATCAATAGTGTGTGGGACTCAAGCGCAATTCCAGATGATTTGAACGCGACCGATCTTGGAGTATGCCCTTCTAACGCATCGTCCTATAAGAAAAATATCGACCAAAATTTCGTATGCGGCTGCGGTCCGGTTGCCGACAAAGGGAATGCTTTTGTTTATGGAGACGGATTATACACTGCCGACTCCAGAATTTGTATTGCTGCAGTTCATGCGGGAGTGATTGATCGCAACGGCGGACTTGTTGTATTCACAATGAAGGGAGACCATAACGGTTTTGTCTCAGTCAGACGGAACGGAATTAAGTCGCGCTCATACGACTATTGGGGCAGCACTTTTGTTTTTAACATGCCTGTAAAGTACGACGTTAAGGTTGAAGATTTGGGTGATTGCCCTTCTGGTTTGTCGTCGTATACGGTTGATGTGAATCATAGTTTTATGTGTAGTTGTTTGGCTTCGGCGTCTAATAGTAAATATCCTTATGTTTATGGTGATGGGGTGTATACTTATT